>Ga0182024_10001597_pt1 | contig 58055 bp, 53 predicted proteins | sample P32metaG_FD_120480 | JGI IMG/M metagenome (GOLD analysis project Ga0182024, IMG submission 120480) | Permafrost microbial communities from Stordalen Mire, Sweden - P3-2 metaG (Illumina Assembly) | ecosystem: Environmental > Terrestrial > Soil > Wetlands > Permafrost | place: Sweden: Stordalen...
AGTTGCCATCAAAATGGCCATTCAATACTGGAAAAACAAGGAAATTCCACAGCGAAATAAAATTCTGGCTTTTCGCCACGCATATCACGGAGATACCTTCGGTGCCATGAGCGTAAGCGGACGCAGCCTCTTTACCGAAGCTTTTCAGGACTACTTATTCGATGTCCTTTTCATCGATACGCCAGATGAACAACATGCTGCTGAATCCATCAGTTTTATTGAATCACACGCTTCCGAAATAGCCTGTTTCATATACGAACCTTTATTGCAGGCAGCTGGAGGTATGAGAATCTATCCGGCCGGCGGCCTGGATGCCATCCTCAAAATTGCCAGAGAAAACAATATCCTCTGTATTGCAGATGAAGTATTAACGGGGTTCGGAAGAACCGGTAGTTTTTTTGCCAGCGAATCCCTTTCCTATCAGGCAGACATCTTATGCCTGAGCAAGGGGCTCACCGGAGGCACCATGGCCCTCGGCGCCACTGCATGCACGGGCGAAATTTTCAATGCATTTCTAAGTGGTGATCACCGCCGCACTTTTTTTCACGGGCATTCCTATACTGCAAATCCCATTGCCTGTTCTGCAGGCGTGGCCAGCCTTGACCTGCTGGAAAAAAAGACCTGCATCAAACAAATTCAGACCATCTCGGAAAAAAACGAACATTTTTTGAAGGAGAAACTTTCCCACATTGACCCGGCACTCGTTATCAATCCCCGGACAATCGGAACCGTGCTGGCATTTGAACTCCAGAGCAGCCGGCACGATTATGAAAACCAGGTCGCGGATATCGTCCGGAACGAAGCACTAAAACATGGAGTCTATCTCCGTCCGCTCGGCAATACAGTATACATCATGCCGCCTTATTGCACAACAGAAGCAGAACTCGAAAGAATCTATGAATTTCTGCTTTCGCTGCCCGGCATCCTCAGGAAAAACTAACGGGAATGGTCACGCGCGGTTGGATCCGGTACAGTTAAGGATAACTTAGAAAGCTTCTCCCGGGATCCTTGCATAATATTCTGCAGCTTTGTAAGAGAAAGTTCCATCTCCGGGCCCAATTCCTTATCATAAAACATACTGGCGAGTTTTTCCCAGGGATACCAATGAAGGTGAAATTCAAGGGTCCATTCAACAACCACCTGGCCGCCGGATTCGGAGAATATATATTTCCCCCGAAAAGATTTTCCGGAACTTCCCTCCCAATCCGTAATAACGGAATCGGCAGTTTTCCTTATGAGATTTATCTTCAGGTTGACAGCATCTATCCGGTTTGAATCGGCCTGCGTATGATTAATTTTTACAGAATCTCCCTGCACCTGCGATTGAATCAGTTCATTCCATTTTTTCCAGGTTCTCAAATCTGATACCTCCTTCAATACTGAATCCTTCGGTGCGTTTATCCGGATAAAGCGGCTGACCGACATATCTGATGGGAATAAAGCAAAAAGAAAAACGACAACCCCAAACAGAATGATCACGCTGGCAATGATCAGTTTCAAATTAAATGATTAGGTAATGAAAAAATATCATTCCCACTTAAAGACCTTGATGGCAATCACATAAATCACGACTCCCCAGATCGATAAAATTCCGATTTGCTTCCCGCAATCCAGCAACGTAGCTCCTTCGAATGCTACATTGCGAAGGGCATCGTTCAATTGTTTCAAAGGTAAAATCTCGCAGAAAGACTGCAGCCATTTTGGAAAGGCATCCGTGGAAAAAAAAGTGCCTCCAAGGAGGAACTGGGGAAGAGTGAACAAATTAGCAACGGGCGGGATGGAGCTTTCATTCTTCGAAACGCTGCTGATAATAAAACCGAAGCCCATAAAAACGATCAGCCCGATCACACTAAGCGCGAGCATATTTAAAAATGTGACCGCACCGTCCACCAGGGTAAAATTAAACAGAAAGCGGCCTGCTAAAATGATAACAATAGCTGTCATTAATTGAAAAGCTACCCTGCTCAGGGCCACTCCGAATACAATATTTTTCCTGTTGATGGGCGTCGCAAAAAATCTTTTGATAACGAGCGTCTGCCGCAAACTGAAAAACACGAAAGCCACCCCAAAAACGGCAGTACTCAGTAGGGAGAATCCAAGCATGCCAGGCAAAATAAAGTCGATCATCCTGTATTCGCGTCCCTGCACCTGCGGTAATTCCTGAACGCTTAACATTTTATATTGATCGGGTATCTTTCTTTCTTCCAGGATCTCGATCGTTTGCGCAAGTGCCATTTTGAGGATGGGATATTTATCCGCTGAAGCAGATGAGCTCTGTATTTTGATCTTGTATTGTGTAAATCCCATAGCGGAGGCAGAAGAATCCAATGAAACAACAGCGGCAATCCGGCCCTTTTCCAGGTCCACGCGCATGGTTGCCGTATCCTTTTCTGCTTTCATCTTCACTATGCTGGAACCCAACAATGCACGGATCACATAATTAGAAGTGTCTTTTGGATTTTTTAGAGCAATGTCAACAGATGTGCCACTGTTGCCGATAAAACCAAAAACGAGAATAAATACCAGCGGGAATCCCAGACTGAATCCTACAGCGGAAGGACTGCGGAAAATGGCCGTCATGCTTGCGCGGGTTATGGCGAGCATGGCCCTAAACTGATTATAAGGGCGATTCATGAAAAAATTCAGTTTTTATAAAGTGCATTACTGAAGGATAGTCAATTCAAAAGGCAAACGCATTTGCGGAACTTTGTTTATGGATTGCAGGTAACTTATGGATTTATACCATTTTAAACCCTCATTGCCTAAATCGTCCCGGATGGATTTTGTTTTTATCGTTTCGTTATAGTCATTGAGCAGAAGATCCAGAAAACCTTTTGGTTCAGGAAACTCCCTTAACCGGTAGTCCTTTGTTTTTGCCAGTCGCGCCGCGCAGTCAATCGCGTTTTGAATACCGCCGATCTCATCTACCAGTCCGAGTTTCAAGGCTTCCTCTCCGATCCATACCCTGCCTTGTGCAATGCTGTCAATATAGTTGATATCCTTTTTCCTGCCTTCAGAAACCCGGAATTTAAAATCCTGGTAGATACTGTCCACATCATTCTGAAAAAATCTTTTTTGCATAGCCGTCAGGGGTTGAAACAACGTGATAGCATCCGGATCTTTTGCAGTTTGAACCTCATCGAATGTAACGCCCAGTTTATCCTTAAAAAAGGATTGCGTATTAAAGATCAAACTGAACACGCCGATGGAGCCGGTAATCGTCATGGGGTCCGCAAAAATACTGTCGGCATTGCAGGATAAATAATATCCGCCTGAAGCGGCAACATCACCAAAACTAATAACAACCGGCTTGGATGCCTTGGCCAGGGTCAGTTCCCTCCAAAGGTTTTCACTCACAAGCGCAGAGCCGCCCCCGGAATTAATACGCAGCACGATGGCCCTGATGTCTTTGTCCAGTCTTGCTTTCCGGACCATATTTCTGTAAGAGTCTTCTCCTATATCCTGCTGATCATTTTTACCAGGAACGATATTGCCCTCGGCATAGATGAGTGCAATCCTGTCTTTCCCGGACGCCTTCATGCTGGTTTTAGCTGATTCAAAATATTTCCCCAGAGGAACAAAATTAATTTCTGCTATTGAGCGGGCTTTCACTTTCTGCAGTATTTCTTCCAATACTTCATCATTGTACCTTGCCCCATCCAACAGTTTATACTCGATGGCATCTGATGTATGCCGGATCAACTGCTGATCAACACAGCGACGAAGGGTTGCCGTATCCTGATTGCGGATAGCAGCTGTCTGTTCCAGCATATGATTGAATATTCCGCCAATCAGTTCGGTAACCTGCAGGCGGTTGGCATCGGTCATTTTATCGGCGCGCAGCGGCTCCGTGGCGCTCTTGAATTTTCCTGCATAAAAAATTTCCGGCTGAATCTCCAGCTTATCGAGACTTCCCTTATAGAAGGTCATCATGCTGGTAAGCCCGCGCCAATCCAGTCCTCCTTTCGGATTGCAATATATCCGGTCCGCCACATTGGCCACGTAATAAGCTTTAAGCGAAATCACATCTCCATATGCATAAATGAATTTGTGCGATTTCTTGAAATCGATCAGCGCATCCCGGATCTCTTCCGTAGTACCAAAACCATTTACATTAGAACCCGCCTTGATATATATTCCCCGGATGGCACTGTCGGATTTAGCATAATGGATGAGCCGGATCACATCATAAACTCCGGGAGTATTATACCTGGCATCACTGAAATTCGCCAGCGGGTCCTCCACGGGTTTCTCGCCAAATGACTGGCTCATGTCAAGGACCAATACCGCATTGTTTCCTGTTTCCTCATGCTGTGCGCTGGCAATGCTGCCAACATAACCCACAGTGAAAAAAAAGAGGATCACAACAAAAGCTATCAATGCGAGTAAGCTCGCAAAAAATATTTTAAAAAAGCTGCGCATGCGCTTTCCTGTTTATATGATTTAAATTTAAAGATCTTTGATCCGGATAAACAAATCAATTATGAATAAGGTCTATCTGTTGATCGGTGGTAATGAGGGCGACAGATTTCTTCATATGCAGCAGGTCCGCGCAAATATAGAACATATTTGCGGTGCCATAGAACAAGTTTCATCCATTTATCAAACAGCTCCCTGGGGGAAATCGGACCAGGCAGATTTTCTGAATCAGGCCCTGCTGATAGGTTCCAGCCTGACACCGCAGGAACTGCTTCATGCCCTGTTGTCCATTGAAAAAAAGATGGGCAGGGTAAGAACCATCAGGAATGCTGCACGAATAATAGACGTGGATATAATTTTTTATAACCGGGAAATCATATCGGAGCCCGATCTGAAGATTCCTCATCCCCGTATTGCAGAACGGAGATTTGTCCTGGAGCCTTTAAATGAAATTGCACCCGATTTTGTACATCCGGTACTCAGGAAAACGGTACAGGAGCTACTCCGGGAATGTACGGATACCCTGGCGGTAAAAAAAATATGAAGGGACACGGATAGTCGATTTGGATTCCGGATATTTACAGCTTCAATGAAGTATCATTTTATTGCGGTTGAAGGAAATATCGGCGCGGGTAAAACAACGCTCGCTCACCTGCTGGCTCGGCATTTTAATTCAAGGCTTATCCTCGAGGCCTTTGCCGAAAATCCCTTTCTTCCTAAATTTTACGAAAACCCGAAACAGTATGCTTTCCCGCTGGAGCTTTTTTTTATGGCGGAGCGGTATAAACAACTAAAAGAATTAGTCCATACCAAGGACCTTTTTCAAAGTGTAACGATCTCCGATTATATATTCAGCAAGTGTCTTCTCTTTGCTAAAGTGAACCTTCCCGACGAAGAGTTTCACTTATACCAGAAATTATTTGATATCATTTACCAACAACTGGTTCAACCCGACCTGCTGATCTTTTTGCATTCACCGGTTAACCAACTGCAGAAGAATATCCGTAAGCGCAACCGTGTGTACGAACAATCCATAACGGATGATTATTTGTTCCGCCTGCAGGAAACTTATACGAGCTATATCCGTCAGCATAATATAAATACCTTGTTCATTGATGCTTCGCAAGCCGACTTTCTCGGCAACGAAAAGCATTTTCAGATCATTCTGGATGCGCTTGAAAAGGATTATGCACCGGGACAGCACTATTTCACTTTGCCCTAACCGGGTTATAAAATCTTTGCGGGCTATGGAAAATGAGTCATTGATTTCCTCTCCGCTGGAGGCAGTCCGGATTGTGGAATTCCGCAATCTGGTCATCGGCCGTTTTTTGTTTATCATGGGACTTCGCATGATGAGCACCCTGGTTGGATGGTGGATCTATAATCTCACCAATGCTCCGTTTGCTATCGGGATTGTTGGACTATCCGAATTCATTCCCGCAGTTTCATTCGCTCTTTATGCTGGTCATGTGATTGATCTCAGCGAAAAACGAAAGATGATGCTGCTCTGTGTTATGCTCTACGGGTTGGCTGCCCTGCTGCTACTGATACTATCCAGCCGTATCGGCAGCAATCATTTCCAGCCGCATGACATTGCCTTGCTTATCTATCTGATCATCTTCGGCACGGGTGTTGTCCGATCCTTTACCGGACCCATATTTAATGTGGTGCTTGCCCAGATAGTCCCAAAAAGACTATTGCAAAATGCCACGACCTGGAACCAGGGCGCCTATCTTTCTGCATCAGTGACGGGCCATGCGCTCGGCGGTTTCCTGATTGCAGGTTTGGGCAATACGGGTACGCTTACGGTGGTTTTCATCCTGGTTTTCTCTGCCTTCGCTGTATTATTCACCTTAAAACCAAAGCCTCCGCTGAATGAAAAGGGTGAGAAAAAAACCTGGGACAGCGTTAAAGAAGGATTGGCATTTGTTTTTCGGACCCGTGAATTGCTGGGAGCCATTTCTCTGGATTTGTTTGCCGTGCTTTTTGGAGGTGCTGTAGCCATGGTGCCCGTATATGCCCGGGATATTTTAAAAGTTGGCGCCCAGGGATTCGGATTCCTGAACGGCGCCTCAGATATGGGATCAATCTGTATCGTGGCGATACTCACTCTTTTTCCTCTCAGGCGCAAACAAGGCAAAAAATTAATGCTGGCCGTTGCGGGTTTCGGGATCTGCATTATCATTTTCGGGATTTCCAAACTCTTCTGGCTTTCTTTTGGCGTCCTGCTACTGAGCGGCATTCTGGATGGGATCAGCGTGGTTACGCGGGGAACCATCATGCAGTTGAAAACGCCCGCCAATATGCGGGGCCGGGTAATGAGTGTAAACTCCATGTTCATCAACTCCAGCAACGAACTCGGTCAGTTTGAAAGCGGCATAACGGCCAAACTGATGGGTGTTGTTCCTTCCGTGGTCTTCGGAGGCTGCATGACCCTCCTGGTAGTAGTGACCACCTGGTTCCGCGCGCCTTCATTGAGAAAAATGGAATATTAATATCCTATTTTCTTCATTGAATATTCAGCATTCAAACCTAACTTAACGTAAACATCAGCATATGAATCGCCGCTCTTTTGTAAGAAATGCCAGCTTTACTTTTGGCGCAATCCCATTACTGAGAAAAGACTGGATAACAAAATTTATGCAGGAAAATCCCTACAAGATGAGACTACTGCGCAATGACGTAGGCATTTTTACCGAGAAAGGGGGAACTATTGCCTATTATGTTTCCAAAAAAAATATTGCCGTGGTGGATGCGGAATTTCCGGAACAATCCAAACACCTGATTGATGCGCTCAGGAAAGATTCGGGCAAGCCTTTCGAGATCCTGATCAACACGCACCATCACATGGATCATACCGCCGGAAATATATCATTCAAAGGAATTATAAACCACGTAGCAGCACATAAAAATTCACTGATCAACCAGCAACGCGCAGCTAAAGAACAAAATAAGGAAGACCAGCAACTGTATCCCGATCTTACATACGGCGATACCTGGAAATATGAAAAACTGAAGGAAAAAATCTATACTTATTACTTCGGCCCGGCCCATACCAACGGGGACAGTATCATTCACTTTCCTCATGCCAATATCGCGCACATGGGTGGCCTCGTATTCAACCGCCGCTGGGCTTTTGTTGACCGCGCCGCAGGCGCTTCCGTTAAAAACTGGATTTTGGTATTAGACAAAGCACAGCAACTTTTCGATAAGGATACGCTTTTTGTATTCGGTCATGCTTTTGATCCGGATAAGGTCACCGGTTACAAAGATGATCTCAAAGCAATGCAGGGTTATCTCTCCAACCTACTGGATTATGTCACCCACCAAATAAAAGCGGGAAAAACAAGGGAAGAGATTATTAAGTCCACTTCTATTCCCGGAGTTACCGAATGGCAGGGCGATGGCATTGATCGGGGTTTGCAGGCAGCATACGATGAAGTGATCCAGGGAATCATTTAGCTTTTTCCATCAGTCCTTCCAAAACAGATACTACGATCGGGCAGAACGCACTGTTCTTCAGCGTGAGTTTTGGTCTTTTGAGAATCACATCTTCATCCGTATAAGGAAAGCGGTGGCAATCCGATGGCCGCTCATCGTAAATGCTGCAGTGGTTATCCGCCCCGAGAAAGGCACAGGGTACCGAGCGAACAACATAATCACCCTCATCATCTATGCGCAGGTATTTCTCAATGAAAGCGCCTTCTTTCATTTGAAGCCTTTTGGAGATCCTCTTGATATCCGGTGTCTTAAACCGGGGGGAATACTGTTTACAGCAACGTGCACATTTCAGGCAGGCAATCTCGCGAAAAGCCTTTTCGTGCAAATCCGGAAGTTCTTTTAATACCCTGTTTTTATTTGCCTTTTCGAGGAGATTTTTATAGTCTTTCCTGTGATCCGCAGAGATCTTTTCCCAATTCTCTAAGGTAATTGTTAAACGGTCAGGCATGTTGAACAAGTTAGTTATTTTTGGCAATGGCCGGAACGATCCGAGAACAATTCCTTATCCTTATAAGCACGCCCTTGTATATTTTCATCATCGGCATAGAGCTGCTATTGAGCCATTTCCAGCACCGGAAATTATATAACCTGAGAGATACAGCCGCAAATGTTTACCTGATGTTGCTGAATGCAACGATTGACCTTTCCTTCCGGGTGATCTATGTTGCCATCCTGGTTCATCTATATGACCATAATCTGATTTCCTGGAATCTGCGCATCAGTTATTGGGTGTTGCTGATACTCGGAGAGGACTTTTTATATTACTGGCTGCACCGGTTTGATCATGAAGTGAGACTATTCTGGGCTGTTCACGTCACACATCATTCATCTGACCAGATGAATTTCACAGTTGGTTTCCGCTCTTCTGTTTTCCAGCCACTTTACCGCTTTCTTTATTTTATGCCGCTGGCCTGGCTGGGATTCAAACCACTGGATATTATTTTTATTTATTCCGCAACTCAGATATGGGGCATTTTCGTTCATACGGAACTGATCAAAAAAATGGGATGGCTCGAATATATCCTTGTAACGCCTTCCCACCACCGGGTGCATCATGCTTCGAATCCCCGGTACCTGGATAAGAACATGGGTATGTTTCTGATCGTATGGGACCAGTTGTTTGGTACTTTTCAGCCCGAACTGCCCGATGAGGAATACCAGGAAAAAAAATACGGTCTTACCAAGCCGCTCGAAAAATCAACGCCTGCTGACCTGGTTTTTCATGAGTGGAAGGAGATCTGGAAAGACATTAACCGGGAAGACATTTCCTGGCGCCAAAAGTGGAATTACTTGTTCGGCCCTCCGGGCTGGAGCCACGATGGAAGCCGGCAGACAAGCCGTCAGCTTCAGGAAAATGAGATGCAACATCCAAGGGTCTGCCAGGACCTTGTCTGATGGGTTTTTCGCATAACAATGCTAATGAAAATTTTATCATCCTCCGATTCACGTTAACTTTGCGCATCTTTTTGATACATCATCGTCCGTAATATGAATTTATTTGAAAAACAGGTGAATGAGTTTGCCCGCCGGCACATAGGCTCCAATGAAGCGGAAACCAGGCAGATGCTGCAGCAGATAGGAGTTAAATCGCTTGAAGAACTCATTGACAAAACCATTCCCGCTAATATCCTCATTCCCAAACCTCTCCAGGTAACACGGTCTCTGAGTGAATTCGAATACCTCCGGTTACTCCGGAACCTGGCCTCTCAAAACAAGGTATTTAAGAATTATATCGGACAGGGGTATTACGATACGATCACGCCCAGCGTGATCCTGCGGAACGTATTCGAAAACCCAGGATGGTACACCCAATATACACCTTACCAGGCAGAGATTTCCCAGGGCCGGCTGGAGAGCTTGCTGAATTTTCAAACCGTCGTGAGCGACCTGACGGGACTTCCGATTGCAAACGCGTCCCTGCTGGATGAAGGAACGGCAGCCGCGGAAGCGATGATCATGTTCTTCAATCAGAAGAATAGAGATCATCAGCATGTAACCGTTCCTAAATTTTTTGCGGACCGTGCTATTTTTAAGCAAACCCTCGATGTGCTGGCAACCCGGGCTGAACCCTTGGGCATTGAACTTGTGATTGGTCATTACAGAGAGGCACAAATAGATTCAACTTATTTCGGTGCCATAATTCAGTATCCCGATGCCAACGGCAGTATAAATGATTACCGCTCTTTTATCCGCAACGTGCATGATGCAGGCGCTTTTGTAGCGATGGCCACCGACCTGCTCGCTCTGACACTGCTCATGCCCCCGGGAGAACTCGGAGCGGATGTGGCCGTTGGCAGTGCACAACGATTTGGCGTTCCAATAGGTTTCGGGGGGCCACACGCTGCATTCTTTTCGGCAGCGGAAGATTTTAAACGCGCGATTCCCGGAAGGATCATCGGTGTAAGTGTGGATGTTCATGGCAACCGCGCACTCCGGATGGCCCTGCAAACGCGGGAACAACATATCAAGCGCGAAAAAGCCACTTCAAATATCTGCACGGCTCAGGCTTTACTTGCCAACATGGCAGCCATGTTTGCCGTTTACCATGGCCCTGTGGGATTAAAGGATATCGCTACCCGTATCAGCATACTTGCGCATGCTTTGCGCGAGGGCATTATCGCGCTTGGATTTGAAACGCTTCACGTTCATTTTTTCGGCACCATCGAGGTCGGGGGCGGCGATACAAAAAAGCTGCGTCAAATTGCCGAGTCCCGGCAAATGAATTTGTTTTATGGAGAAAACGGGAAACTGACGATTTCCCTTGATGAGACCAGCACCAGGCAGGATGTATTGGACATATTATCGGTATTCGCCCAATCAAAAGATCTGGACGAGGCTGCAACGGTTTTTGAATTGGATGGCCTTCCTGAGAATATACCGGCCATCCTTATACGAAATTCAGATTTCATGACCCATCCCGTTTTTAATTCCCACCACAGTGAAACGGAAATGATGCGTTATCTGAAGCAATTGGAAAATAAGGACCTTTCCTTAAACACGTCCATGATCCCCCTGGGATCCTGCACCATGAAACTCAATGCAGCAACGGAACTGATCCCCGTCAGCTGGCCTGAATTCAGCAGAATTCATCCCTTTGCTCCCGCCGACCAATGGCAAGGCTATCGCCAGATCCTTCAGGAATTGGAAACATGGCTGAGCACGATCACCGGTTTTGCGGCCGTATCTCTTCAACCCAATAGCGGCGCCCAGGGTGAATATGCAGGGTTACTCGCCATACGTGCCTACCACGCAGCGCATATGCAAACGCATCGCCAGGTAATGCTGATCCCCATTTCCGCGCACGGGACCAATCCGGCAAGTGCAGTTATGGCCGGAATGAAAGTGGTTGTTGTTAAAAGTGATGAAGACGGACATATTGATATTGCTGATCTGAAGCTTAAGTTGGAACAGCACAAAAACGAGCTGGCGGGGCTGATGGTTACTTATCCCTCCACCCATGGTGTTTTTGAAGAAGGGATTACAGAGATATGCAGGTTGATCCACGAAAGCGGTGGTCTCGTTTATATGGACGGCGCCAACATGAATGCCCAGGTGGGATTAACAAGTCCCGGATTTATCGGCGCAGATGTTTGCCACCTCAATCTGCATAAGACCTTTGCGATACCTCATGGCGGAGGAGGCCCGGGGATGGGGCCGATCTGCGTCAATGAAAAACTCAGGGATCACTTACCCGGCCATTGGATCAATTCGAATCATGGAGCATCCGGCTCCGTGAGCGCAGCTCCGTTTGGTTCGGCCAGCATATTACTCATCAGCTATGCTTATATCAAGTTGCTTGGGTCCTCAGGCATTACTGCATCCACGCGCTATGCCATATTGCATGCAAATTATATGAGGTCGCGATTGGAAGCCTGCTACCCGATCCTTTATACAGGACCGAACAATACCTGCGCGCATGAATTTATCGTTGACCTGCGACCATTCAAAGCACAAACAGGCCTAGATGCCGAAGACGTGGCCAAGCGCTTAATGGATTACGGATTTCACGCCCCAACGATCAGTTTCCCGGTTCCGGGAACCATGATGATTGAGCCGACGGAAAGCGAAGATAAACCGGAGCTGGATCGGTTCTGCGACGCGATGATTGCCATTTACCACGAGATCCAGGATGTTGCCCTTGGAAAAATTGACCGGAACGATAATCCGTTAAAAAACGCCCCTCATACCCAATCCGTAATCTGCTCTGATGAATGGAATCATAGTTACAGCCGGGAAAAGGCGGCATTTCCTCTTGACTTCACCAGAACAAATAAATTCTGGCCCCCGATAGGCCGGATCAATAATACCTACGGTGACAGAAATCTGATTTGCACCTGCGAACCAACTGGGAGTTACGCGGAGGATAATGTGAGGGGTTAATTTTATAATTTGATAATTGTTTTGTCTTTTCGTTTCTACATGAGGCAACTAAATGTCGAAGCTCTATATTATCAAATTATCAAATTAACTATTGTCCAATAATCGCCGGAATCGGCTGAAGCATTTTCCGGACCTTGCGGTTTATCCTGAACCTTTTGGCATAGATTAGTCTGTAATTTCCGGCGGTTATACCGTACCGGTAGTCCGAGACGCCTCCTTTTGCGTTTAATCGCGTATTCACCCAAAGTGCGCTTAAACACCATGTATCGGTATTGTACCCAGCGCCCAGGTGAAAGATATCATTTGGTGTGAAGTCGATCCGGTCACCATATTTTCCGGAAGATTCCGATCTTTCCCTGGAATACCGGAAAGCCAGGTTAAATGTTACAGAGCCCAGCACAAAGAAATGCTCCCTGTATACTAACGTATATCCATAACCGAGTCCGGGACCGATTTCAAAAAAGTGCAGCCTGTTGATATTCTCTTTATAATAATTTGAATCCAGGTTGTAAGGCACGAGCACACTGTCTCCCCGGATGGCTCCATAATATATTTCACCCCCTAGTAATATAGCTCCTGAGGATTTTTTCTGCCATTCGTTCTGTAACAATCCGGCCTGATAAGAAAATCGTCTTTCATTCAGGCTTTTGTAAAAAGCGATACCGATCACATTGAGCTCCAGGTCTGGCCGCTTATAATAATCCTCACCGGGTGGTGCAGCATATCCCTTGGGTGTAAGATAATATCCTTTGTAAAATTCACCCAGGATGTCTACATTCCAGTCACGTGCGTAAAAATGGCACTGTAAATCCAGGTATCGCGTTTTTCCCCTGATTTCCTTCGGATTGAACCGGTTCACGCCGATCCCGATATTGAGGGTAAGTGCATGGTAAGTGGCGCCAATGCCAACGTTCAGCGTAGTATTGGGAGAATAATTGAATTTAGGGAATGGTCCCGGAGGGGCAAACCGCAACACCGTATACTTCCTGGAAAGGTATGCCCGCACCGTCACCCTGTCACGGTAAGTAACATAATAAGTTGAATCGTGATCCCGTAATGGAGCTTGTGAGCGTGCAACGGAGAAGATGATTGAAAATAATAAAAAGCAAAGTGGCCATTTCTTAACCATTCAATTTCTACTTTTTACTTTTGCCCTACCTCTACATGCTCATGTATACGGTGAAGCTCCACAATAGTTGTTTTTCCATTTTCGCTTTCATGATACATCTGAACAAACCTCCGGTCAAAAATAATTTCTTCATACGTATAAGAGGTCCGCTGCTGAACCACATTGGAATATACATCGTCGAATCCTCTCACGGAAACATAGAGTTCCATATCTGCTTTTTTCAGGTCCTCCGCGGTATATTCATACAATGGGCTTTTTTCATTCAGCGGATGCACGACCGTCCAGTTCATCGGTAAACTTTCCACCCGGCTTCTTTCCAGGTCCAGGTCATAGAATTTGTATGTCTGCTTTCCATTTTCTTCCAGCTGCATGGCCGCATTCACTTTGATCTCCAGATTTGTAAGGGTGTGATGATCCTTATACGAAGCAAACCGGAACATCAATGCTTTACCATTTCGGTAAGGGCTCACCAACGCGTTCTTACTGAAAACCAGAAAAGCCCGGGGTTTTGAAAACCTTCCGTATAAAAGACCTGTCGCTACAGCGAAAGATAAAAAACCAAGCATGGACTCAATCGCTGCCACTGTGTTCGCCGCAGTTCCAACCGGGTTCACCCTGCCATATCCTACCGTCGTAAAGGTTTCTGTACTGAAAAAATACATTTCCTTAAAAATGTCCGGAACCGAAACAGCATTTATTCCCTGGAATTGTCCCTTCCCGATAATAAGGTAGATCCAAGCAAAAATGAAATTGATACCCACATAAAAAAGAAAAATAGCTCCGAAAAATTTTCCAGCAGACATACTCAGCATGGTATTATACAAGCTGAATCTTTGCACAAATGGAACTCCCTCCTTGCGAACATTGAAGCTTCCATCCCGGTTTACAAAACGGCCGCCATAGTTTTCCGGGTTTGTACCGAATCCCGTATCGTTGTTGGACGTCAGATGGGCATGCCTCCTTTCGATTGCCATTGTACAAATTTGAGACAAATCTAAATCAAAGGCCGGTTTCAGCGCCAAATGCTTATTGTACCCGTGTTCAGCATTAATTACGGATCCTTTCCATAAAAAATAGCCCTAAAGATTTTCATCTTCAGGGCATGCTCTCAGTTACCACCTCACATTCTTACGAGAAAAGGTAAATGCTGAAAACTGAATCCTCAATTCCATACTGTTTAACCATAGCCTTTTCTGCGTCGTACGAATCCGTTTTTTTATCCATGTCAATATTGCTATCCCACGTTCTGCGTCAATTATTTCTTAATTGCCGCTATAGCCTGAATGGAGTCGAGGTGTTTTTCCAGGACAGGCAATGTGGTGGAAGCAAATGATTTTATTGTGGAATCAGAGCAGTTGTCGGCACATTTTCTGAATTCTGCAATATCTTTTTTATGATCGTCCAGCATCATGTCCACATATGCCTTATCGAATGCTTTTCCCTTTTTCATTTTCATTTTATCGATATCTTTCCGCGTATCGTCGCTGACAGAATCAGGCAAAGTGATATTCAGGGATGTGGCAATGCCTTTTAGATTGTCATTTGCGGCCGAATGGTCCTTAACCATCATGGAACCAAAATCCCTGACGCGCTGGTTAACTCCTTTTTCCTCGGCAACTTTTCCAAGTTCAACTTCCATCATTCCGCCATTTGCAGCGGCCACAGCAAAATCCGAAGCATCCTTCTGAACGGGTTTAACCTCTTTATTTATAGCCTTGGCACTGTCGACAGAATCCTGAGAGCTTGTCCCTGAATTATTATTGCATGCCTGGAAGACAATCAAGCCTGCAAGGAGGCACAAACCAAAAATCAGTTGTTTCATAATTTTAGTATTAGTGATCAGATATCTTATCTATTCAAACAACAAGCCATCCTCTTTTAGTTTAATTCCGGGCATTTTTTCGAAAATCTGGGTATAAATTGCAACAAAAATCACTTTAAGGGAATTGTTAAAGTATTTATTGGAATTTTCGGATGTCCGCTTTGCAAAGAAAGATTCAATGTTCTAATTTTATACCATGGCAATGGAGCTGAACAATCCCGGAACACGGGAAGAAAGCCAGGCAGACATAGATTTGCTTACGGATACAGATGAACCGTATAGTTTAATCGTATGGAATGATGAAGTGAATAGCTTCGACTGGGTCATTCAAACCCTGATTGAGGTTTGCAAGCATACGACTGAACAGGCTGAACAATGTGCAATGATCATTCATACCCAGGGGAAATATGGCGTGAAGCGTGGTAGTTATGAAGATCTGAAACCCATGTGTGATGCCATTACGGAACGGGGCATTGGCGCTACCATTGAAGTACTCTCCACTTCCTGACCTGGAAGCTTATTCTTCCTTCACCCAAACAATTCCCTGCAAGCATGCCCCTGTACGTTCTGGATAAGGATATCATATTTCCCCCCGCGGAACACGCCGACGAAGACGGATTACTGGCCATTGGAGGTGATCTTTCTATGGAAAGGCTGCTGGAAGCTTATCGTCATGGAATTTTCCCATGGTACGAAAATAATTATATTCTCTGGTGGTGTCCGGACCCCCGTTTTGTATTGTTTCCAGGGGAATTGAAAGTAAGTAACAGCATGAAGCAGGTAATAAAAAAAGAGGAATTTGAATTCCGCATCAACAGCAATTTCAGTGGCGTGATCAGTCAGTGCAAAAGCATCTCGCGGCGCGGGCAGGAAAGCACATGGATTACAGAAGATATGCGGAATGCCTATGTAAACCTGCACCTCCAGGGTTATGCTCACAGCGCCGAAACATGGAAAAATGGAGAACTTGTAGGGGGACTTTACGGCATCCGCATGGGAAATCTTTTTTTTGGTGAAAGCATGTTCAGCAGGGTGAGCAATGCAAGCAAATTTGCATTTATCAAATATGTTCAGCAATTGCAATCCGAGGGCGTTCCGTTGATCGATTGCCAGGTTTACACGGCGCATTTGGAAAGCCTTGGAGCGAGGATGATTCCGAGGAAGATTTTCTTGGAATATGTAGATGGCCTTAGGAGGGCTGACAGTTGACCGTTGACGGATTTTATTTGTGAATTTACACATAGGAGCGGTCAACTGTCAACCGTCAACTGCAACAGATCGTTTGTCGAAAAGGGCAACTTCTTTCCCGGCCACTTCTCAGCATATTGATAAACCAATCCACGCATATAATCATTTTCAGGATAGGTTGTAAGATGCTCTTTTAATAATTGCAGGTTGGCTATTTGAATTTCTTTGTCAAGGTATCCCATGCTATATAGCCGGCCGTTTTCCATGACTACATAACTATCCTCTGTGGCATTTCTGCCCTTGTCCCTGATCACAAAAGAAGGCAGCATTTTACTCAAAGAATCGAGGGCTTGCTCAACGCGATCATTGTAAGGCTGCGGATCTTCATCCTGAATGCAGGCACCGTCACAATATTGATCCCTGATCCCATCGCAGAGGTCATCACCCTGCTGAAGAAAACAAAGCTTTGGGCAGAGTCTGAACTGTCGCACGAGCCGGCTGATCAGCTGCCTTCCTTCAAAAATCCCGTTAAAACTGTAATAATTATGCAGGTGCATTTTCTTCTTCTCAATGGTGAGTCTCATGTACCCATTGCGGTCCTCATAGGCATACAATCCGAATGACTGCTCGAACCGCTTCAGACTGGAATTGTATTTGGGCCAAAGCCGTTTGATTTCCACGCATTCAAAGAGGAAGGCCATAAGTTCGGTGCCCGATTCCTGCCAGCTAATGGAAAAAATATTCCGGAGAAATTCCTGCTTGCGGAGCCCGGGATGATTATTTGAGAAATGACTGCAGACACGGCTGCGCAGATTCTTCGCTTTGCCGACATAGATCACTTTTCCCTTTTGATCATGGAAATAATATACACCGGAAGTATAAGGAAGGGTGGCAATTTGCTGTTCCGGCAGATTCGGAGGCAGGTATTGTTCCCGGCTCCTGCCCATGAGCATGTGCTGCACGTGGCCCTGGGAATCACGCAATAAGATCCGTTCGAAAAGTCTGACCGTGGCATCTGCGTCTCCTCCGGCACGATGGCGGTTTTCCAGCGGAATACCTAGCTCCCGACATAATTTCCCCAGGCTATAGCCAGGAAGGCCCGGGAATATTTTCCGGCTCAGGCGAACGGTGCATAGCTTCTTCACCTGGAATGAGTAGCCCGCAGCCTCCAGGTGAAACTTTATAAAGGAATAATCAAAATTCACATTGTGGGCAATGAAGATGGCGTCTTTCAACAATCCATGTACGCGATCTGCAATCTCGCTAAAGAGCGGGGCGAGTGCAGTCATACCTTCATGAATTCCAGTCAGCACCTGGATATACCGTGGGATGGGCATTTGGGGATTTATCAGGCTTTCAAAGCGGTCTATGATCTTATTTCCGTCGAAAAGCACAATAGCTAATTCGGTGATGCCGTTATTAGCGGCGTAACTGCCTGTTGTTTCAATATCTACTATAGCATACATAACCGGTAGTCCTATCGCCTGATTTGCTAATAAAGTTAGGAATAATCACCCTTCAGTTACAATCATTCAGCTTTTTTTAATATTAATGGGTTCGTACCCCTTGAAAGCGCCTGAATTCCGTACTTATGGTAGTATTTCACCTATTAAATTCAACTTCATGAAACACATGCACGCTTTTCATGTTGGCGAAGAAACGACATTGGCTGCGATCATCGCTGTCCTGTACTTCTGCTCCATCATGCTATTTGCCTACGTCTTTACCCTAACATGAAACTAACACAACAACGATCCGTTAACTCTGGCCAGCCGCCGGAGTTTTCCTTTTTTGGGGAATTTTGGGGAATTTCTTGCAAATTTTTCTCCCCAAACATTAGCAGTGCTCAGAAAAAGAATTTATATTTGTTCTGGAGTTATGTTCTGCCTGCCATAGTTTTGGTATTCCACGGGCATCCTCCCAAGTCGTAAGAGAAACCTACACAAGTTGATTTCTGTATCCTTTTGAAACAATAGTCTTTAAATCAACATGTTTCATCTTAAATTTTTCATTTATGAAAAGGATATTGCATTCGTTTCACCTTGGAGAAAATGTGAAGACAGCCTTATTCGCCTTCGGTTTTCTTGCACTGGTAATGCTGCTTTCCTACTTGTATTGGTTTGCATAGTGCGTATACCTCTGACTTTCTGAACTGATCCAGAAATTATTTCTTATTCGTTTGAGGCGTCAATCTTTTACTCCATACTACAGTTTCCCATCAAGGAAACTTTTTTATTTGTATCATGCGCGCAACCTTCCTGCGGTGATTAGCTAACTTCGCACTCCTTTAAAAAGATCCTGGATGGAATTGTCCAAACATTATGATCCTGCTGTTACGGAATCAGGCTGGTATGCACACTGGAATGCCAATCATTATTTTAACAGCTTCCCAGATAACCGTAAACCTTTTACCGTCGTTATTCCACCGCCCAATGTAACTGGCGTACTTCATATGGGACATACGCTGAATGAAACCGTACAGGATATTCTCGTGCGTCGGGCACGCATGAGTGGTTTTAACGCATGCTGGGTTCCCGGAAGCGATCATGCCTCCATTGCTACCGAGGCCAGGGTTGTCGCAATGCTCAGGGACAAAGGGATAGATAAGAACAGTCTTTCGCGCGAGGAGTACCTCAAATACGCATACGATTGGAAGGAAACTTATGGAAATATCATTTATGATCAGATCGCCAAACTGGGATGCAGTGTGGATTGGAACAGGACCAGCTTTACCATGGATGACCACTACTACAAAGCAGTTATTTCTGTATTCGTTGATCTCTTCCGAAAGAAACTTATTTACAGGGGAGCCCGTATGATTCATTGGGATCCTGCTGCCAGAACCGCTCTCAGCGATGAGGAAGTGGAATACCAGGATGTGGAAGGCATACTCTATTTCATCCGGTATCCCATAGTAGGGTCCGACGAATTTATTACCATCGCAACCCAGCGGCCGGAAACCATCATGGGAGATACCGCGGTTTGCGTAAATCCGGAGGATCTGAGATATAAGAATCTGAAAGGCAAACAGATCAATATCCCATTGATAAACAGGCAAGTACCGCTGATATTTGATGATTATATCGATATGGAGTTTGGAACCGGGGCGTTAAAAGTGACGCCTGCCCATGATATCAATGATTATAACTTGGGCCTGAAGCATGGGTTAAAGGTGATTAATACACTAAATGAGGACGGTACCCTCTCTCCGGCAGCGGAAATATTCGTGGGGATGGACCGGTTTGAAGCCCGTAAAAAAATAGTTGAACGCCTTAGGAACGAAGGATTTCTCATGAAGGAAGAAGCCTATGCTACGCGTCTGGGCTATTCTCAAAGATCACAGGCGGTTGTAGAACCCCGCATTTCCACGCAATGGTTTGTAAATATGAAGCCACTGGCCGGCCCTGCACTCGAGCAGGTTTTTTCCGGAGCAATCCGGATTCATCCCGGAGAAAAATTTCTCGCAACTTATAAGTACTGGCTGGAAAATGTAAAAGACTGGTGCATATCGAGACAACTCTGGTGGGGCCAGCGAATACCAGCCTGGTACGACAACAAAAAAAGATTTGTCGTTGCTGAGAATGAGGAGGCGGCCATCGCTGCCTACAGACAGGAATTCGGCGCATTGCAGGAAGGAGAAATTCTAACCCAGGATGAGGACGTACTGGACACCTGGTTTTCTTCCTGGCTGTGGCCTATGGAAGTATTCCGCGGTATAACGGAGCCGGGTAACCGCGAAATCAGGTATTATTATCCCGGATCCGTTCTGGTGACGGGCCAGGATATTATTTTTTTCTGGGTGGCCCGCATGATTATGGCCGGGATGGAATATATGAACGAAAGACCTTTTTCCGATGTGTATTTCACCGGGATGGTAAGGGATAGACTTGGCCGCAAAATGAGCAAGAGCCTGGGTAATTCGCCCGATCTGTTAAAACTCATTGAAAAATACGGAGCAGATGCCGTACGGTTTGGAATCATGATCTCTTCGCCTGCCGGCAATGATCTTTTATTTGATGAAGCAGGATTGGAACAAGGCAGAAATTTCAATAATAAAATTTGGAACGCGCTCAAGCTTGTGAAGGGATGGCAGGCAAGATTAGCAGAATCGCCTGATAAAACTGAAGGTTCCTCAGAGATGAATTTTGCCGTTGTCTGGTTTGAAAACCGGTTCAACCAGGTAAAGAATGAAATGCAGCAATTAATTGCCGCATTTAAACTCAGCGAAGCCTTAAAAAATCTATATTCCCTGATATGGGATGATTTCTGCAGTTGGTACCTGGAATGGGTGAAGCCGGGATATGAACAGGCAATGTCTCCGGCTATTTATAAGAGAACCATTTTATTCTTTGATGAACTTCTGCAATGGCTGCATCCATTCATGCCTTTTGTAACAGAAGAAATTTATCATTTGCTGAAAGACCGCGGAACGGGTGATGATCTTTGTATTAAACAATTCGGTGCTTTCGCGGACCCGGATTTACGCGTGCTCGGGACGGGCGGCCATCTTCGTGCACTCCTGACAGCAGGTCGTGAGTTTCGTCAGCAGCACCAAATGAAAAACACTGAACCCATTAGCCGAATAGTTCTACCAGGGGAAATATTCGGGGACAATCAGAGTCTTTATGCCATCATCCGGAGGCAACTCAACACTTCTGTTATTGACTTCAAAACGAATGAACTGGAAAAAGATCAACGGATACATGTGATTCCTTTCTTGGGCCACCAAATTGGCTTCGAAACGGAAAAAAAGATTGATGCGGTTAAACACCGTCATGACCTCGAAGAAGAGCTTACCTATTATCATGGATTTCTCGAAAGCCTGAATAAGAAATTATCCAACGAACGGTTTGTCAAAAACGCGAGGCCCGAAGTAGTGGCATTAGAGAAAAAGAAAAAAGAAGATACGGAGGAGAAGATTGCAGCAATTAAGCTGACGCTTAATGGTTGACGGTTGACAGTTGACAGAAATCAGGTGCGAATTCACACTTAAAGTCCGTCAACCGTCAACTGTCAACCGTCAACTTAAAAAGAAATATCAATTTTCTGCAGTTCCTCATAATGAATCGGCACCGTAAACCCTACCCCGCCTCTTCTCACTCTTACATTGCCCTCCAGCCGGATCTTGACCTGGTTATTATTTATCAGCATTTGTATAGCATTTCCAAGCAATTGGCGGGGATTAAGGCGAAGGTTCAGTGGAACCAGGAAGCTGTCTTTTTTTGGAATATAAATAGTAGAATCCATAATATAATGGTTGGCCAGCTGATCGTTGAGATATAGGCTTATATCAGCCCGGTTCAATTGCATGTTGAAGGGATTGGGATTATAAAAAGCAAGGTTGGTATGCAGCAGGGACTCATCCATACTGAATTTATCAATTCTCAGGTCGCGAAAACCCAGGTATTCCGGCGCCACCGGTCTGGTGCAGGAAAAAATAAAGAGGGTATCCAAAAAACATAAAATATAAATATAACGTCTCATCATTATTGCAATATAATACCTTTCTGCTTTAATTTGCGGAAGCGTTGAATTGGATGATGAATTGTGGGTGATGGGTTATGGGTTATGAACACATTAGCTCATTACCACATTTTCAAATTTTCAAATTTTCAAATTAGCATTCCTTGCCCACCTTCCTCCTGGAAAACGACTTGATCAGAGCTGAGGTCTCCTCTAAGGGAGCTGAACTTCAGCGCATTTTCCATAAAGGGAATCGGCTGGATTATCTGTGGAATGCAGATCCGGCTTTCTGGCCAAAACATTCGCCCGTGCTTTTTCCGATAGTGGGTCAATTGAAAAACAATACTTACTATTATCAGGGAAAGCCTTATCAAATGGGCAGACACGGATTTGCGAGGGACAAAGATTTCATTCCTGAAAAACAATCGCCGACAGAACTGCGACTCCTGCTTCGCAGCGATACGGAAACAAAAAAAATTTACCCCTTCGATTTCGAGTTCAGAATCCGGTACTTGTTGGATAAAGATGAACTCAGCACGGAATACCTCGTAAAAAATACCGGATCCTCCTTATTATTGTTTTCAGTTGGGGGCCATCCTGCATTCCGTCTGCCACTGGTAAACGATACCCAGTATGCCGACTACTACCTGCGATTCGAAGAAAAAGAGACGCTTGTCCGCTGGCCCATTTCACCCGATGGATTGATTGAAACGAAGCCCGTTCCGCTGTTGAATGATACGGATCGTTTGAATCTGCTTAAACCTTTATTCTACCATGATGCACTTGTTTTTAAATACCCTGCTTCATCAGAAATATCCCTGCTTTCATCAAAAACCAGCCATGGCATTGATCTTCAAATAGGCGAGTTTCCTTACCTGGGGATCTGGGCGGCTAAAAACGCGGATTTCCTTTGCCTCGAGCCCTGGTGCGGTATAGCAGACAGCGTGACCAGCAATCAGCAGCTGGAAGGTAAAGAAGGCATCGAAAAAGCCAATCCCGGAACCACATTCAGTCGTCAATGGAGGGTCAGGCTATTTTAAAAAGATGTTTTGAATTTGCGGATGAACGGCAGGGAGGTCTGCTGAAATTGTACGAAATTTATACCCAAAACCAAGTATCTGTCACGTTACCTGAATATCATCTGGAGCAGCCTGAAAATGGCCATCGCAGAATTCCGCTCCAATAAATTGCGGACCTTTCTTTCCCTCCTGGGAATCACATTTGGCATATTCTGCATTATCAGCGTTCTGGCTACTATCAATAGCATGAAAACAGCCGTACAGAATGATATTAAAACCCTGGGAACAAATACCGTATTCATAGATAAATGGGAGTACCGGAACGACAATGATTACCCCTGGTGGCGGTTTATTAAAAGACCCTCACCAAAATATGAAGAAGTTAACGAGCTAAAAGAACGTGTGCCGATTATTCAGAATGCGACTTTCATGACTTCTGATAATTCCGTGGTGGAATTCGAAAACGATATTCTTTCCGGAATCAACTATTATGGAGTGACCGAAGATTTTGCCAAAATCGAGCATTTTGGGATTGGTGAAGGAAGATACCTTCAACAAACAGATTTTGATCACGGGGCCAATTCGCTGGTGCTGGGTACCAATATTGCGGAGAAATTATTCTTGAAACCGGAAAGGGCTATTGGCAAAATAGTCAGATTGAAGAATGGAAAACCTGCTATTGTGATCGGCGTGATTGAAAAGCAAGGTCAGAGTATGATGGATATGTGGCAATACGATGATTGCGTGATCATGCCTTACAAGTTTTTAAAACAAATGGTCCGCGATGACGACGCCCAGCCAAAGATCATAGTTGAAGGCAAAGAAAACGTAAGCATTCCGGCATTAAAGGAAGAATTGACCGGGGCCATGAGATCCATCCATAAATTAGCTCCAGGTCAGGAAGATGATTATTCTTTAAATGATATTGAATCCTTCGCCAAGTTTATGGATACCATATTTTCAAACATAAATAAAGGTGGTTGGGCCATTGCAGCCCTTTCCCTGATTGTGGGCATGTTCGGAGTAGCCAATATCATGTTTGTTACCGTTCGGGAAAGGACGGCGCAGATCGGATTAAAAAAAGCACTGGGCGCAAAAAAAAGTACAATCATATCTGAATTCCTTCTTGAATCTTCTTTCCTCTGTATTATTGGAGGACTGATCGGCCTCATTGCTGTTTTCGTTCTTGCCTTTGTATTCACTTCCCTCTTTGGATTTAAGGTATTTGTCCCAATGGATATTATTGGGCTAGCTGTAGGCATCTGCCTTTTCGTAGGGGTCATTGCCGGCATTATCCCGGCAGTAACGGCCGCAAACCTGGACCCGGTAGTTGCTATTCGTTCAACGACCTGATCCCTCATCCTCCTTTGCACTTTCTCAAATATCTTTGCGCTAATTTAAATTCATTCATTTGTCCATTACCATTCTGGCTATTGAATCTTCCTGCGATGATACGGCGGCATCCGTTTGCCGCGACGGGCATATTCTTTCGAATATTATTGCAAGTCAAAAAATCCATGGACAATTCGGCGGGGTTGTTCCTGAACTGGCCAGCCGCGCACATATTCAGCATATAGTTCCCGTTGTTGATCAGGCTTTGAAAACTGCCGGTTGCGGGCTCGCGGAACTGAATGCAATAGCATTTACACAATCACCCGGATTGATCGGTTCTTTGCTGGTAGGCTCACAGTTTGCAAAATCACTTTCACTTTCTTTAAATATTCCATTGATTGCTGTCCACCATATGCAGGCACACGTGCTCGCTAACCTGATTGAAGATGCAACGGATCAGCAAAAACTTCCTGAATTCCCGTTCTTGTGCCTGACAGTCAGCGGTGGCCATACACAGATCGTCGTTTGCGAATCACCCATCCTGTTAAAAGTAATTGGCGAGACTACAGACGACGCAGCGGGCGAAGCTTTCGACAAGTCAGCGAAAATGCTTGGCCTGCCCTACCCTGGTGGTCCGCTCATTGACCAATACGCGACAGCAGGCGATCCATCCAGATTCAAATTTCCAGAACCAAAGATCGCCGGATTGAATTTTAGTTTCAGCGGTCTCAAGACGGCAATCCTGTATTTCCTGCAGGAACAGCAGGCCAATGATCCGGGGTTCGTTGAAAAAAATCTTGCGGATATCTGTGCATCAATTCAGTCGCGCATCGTTTCCATCCTGCTTAACAAACTAAAAAAAGCTGCCGAACAAACCGGGATCTCGAGTGTTTGTCTCGCTGGTGGCGTAGCCGCAAATAAGGGACTCCGCCAGGCCTTTCAGGAAATGGGCCACGCCTGTGGATGGAGCACCTTCGTTCCCAGGATGGAATATTGTACGGACAATGCCGCGATGATCGCTATTACCGGATACTATAAATACCTCGACAATCAGTTCTCTGCACTAACGGTCACGGCCAGTGCAAGAGCCGGCTGGTGAAATTTTTTGCATGTCAAATCCTTATTTCCAATTCAGGCAATTTACAATACAGCAGGATCGCTGCACTATGAAAGTATGTACGGATTCCTGTATTCTGGGTGCATGGACCGCCCGCCGCTTAAACGGATCGGGGCAAGTGCTCGATATAGGAACCGGGACGGGCCTGCTATCGCTTATGTTGGCTCAGAAGAACAGGGCGGGTTTTGATGCCATTGATTTGGATACTGAAGCCTGCGGACAGGCGATTGAAAATGTAACGGACAGCCCCTGGTCATCCAATATCCATGTGATCAATGCGGATGCACGGCACTATAGGTTTAGCAGGAATTATGATTTTATCATAGCGAATCCGCCTTTTTTCGAATCAGACCTTCCCTCACCATCTTCTGAGAAAAATAAAGCGAGGCATGCGGACACGTTAAGTCTGGAAGAATTGATTTCCGTGATCCATCATAATTTGCAAATGGAGGGAGCATTCTGCATCCTGCTGCCAATCCACCGCACGGATTATTTTGAAAAGCTCGCGCTCGATAAAGGATTTTCCTTACGGGAAAAGTTAACGATCCGCCAAACTCCCGGACATCCCCCATTCCGCTCGATTCTTTTATTTGAAAGGAGTCCTGCAAAACAGATCCCTACTCAGGAATTAATAATCCGTGACGAAGAAGGCAATGAATCACCTGGATTATTGGAATTGCTTGCTGATTATTATTTACGCTGAAAAAAAATCGGTCAGAACTCGCAAACTATCTCCATCACCCCACCTTCGCCATCCGGCTCCGGTGGGCAACGCCATCAACTATCAACCATCAACCATCAACCATATCCCCGCAGGTAACTAAAATGACGAGTAATCTCTCCCTGCTCAACCATCGTGGCTCGTGCAATGATGGGGGAATCTTCTTTGGGAAGTTCTTCCAGAACGTACTTAATGAGTTGTTCGCCAAAATACCTCGAGGCATCCCGCGGCAATTCATTGGGCAGATTTCCCAATGCCATTACATCGATGGAGCCGGGCAGATATGGCGCAGTTCTCAAATGTGATATTTTATCAACCCCGTATACCGGATTTTCGATAACCGCATTTCCGAGATTGCAGGGAACAGAACCACCTATATCGTCAGTAATATCGGCAATGGTTTGAATCCTGAATTCAGGTGAAAGCAGGTCCTCCCATTCAAACAAACGGGGCATCCGCGTATCCCAGAAGATGCCATTCATGAGAATGTCCGTCGTTTTCGCATAGGGAATGAAAGTGCAGATGTACTGATCCGGGTTATGATGAAAGTGTTCCCGCTGATAACTACCGTTCGATCTATGCCGGTAAAGTGAATTTCCCTTCAGCTGAGTAAACACCGGATAGGTAAAATTCCTGGCAAGGTATTCGTCCGGTTCAACTTCAATAATACCCAGCAGATTCATAATTTCCAGGAGTCCATGTGCCACCCTGCCGGAACCAGTAATGGCCACTTTGATATTTGGAATCCTTAAACCGAAATAAGAGTGGATAAGCTGGCGAAAACTGGGTTGCTGGTAAACACGGAACAGTGAATATTTTCCGGTGCGATTTCCGTACGCCATAATTCCATTATGGGCTCCGACAACGCCGGCAAAAAATCCGAAACCCAGGATGCGCTGGCCGTCTTCGTGCTCCATGCATTCGTAATCGATCAGGGTTATTTTTTTTTCGAGGATTCCTTGAAAAAGTTCACGATTATAGGGCTGCATTTTACGGGTATGCGAAAAAAACAGATATTTCTTACCTGGAATGAGCTGATCCGTATTCACCTCTTTTATACCAAATAGAAAATCGCAATTGCTCAGATCATCGGTCAGTTCCGCACCGGCCATCAAATATTCTTTATCCGTAAAGCAGCGTTCTGCTGACGGCTGAACATATATTTTTACTGAAGGGAAGTTTTTCTGCAACCACTTGCACTGTGAAGGAATAAGCGCCACGCGGTGGTCATTAGGCACTTTGGTTTCACGAATTAAGCCGATACGCATCATTAAAGCCGGGTTTAGCCTGGCAAGTTATTATAAAATTGGAAGCTAATTCCTGCCATGTATTCTTTGGAATTAAGTAAGAAATGGGCACTCGGGGAAAAGCCGGACTGTATCAGCAACCTGGAGTGAACTGAGGTATTTCAGTTCGTATAATGCAACGAATTAATGAAAAATTCGTATATATACACCGACTGGGCTCCTTTACTTATCCGTGTGGAGTTGAATCCTTCAAGTAAATATCTTAAAATGCCTAAGGGTTTTTTGTTTCTGCCATTCATTTTTTTATCATGTCATCTGTGTTCCCAAAATCTAAAACTGTCAGAATTAAAAGACTATACTTATTCCTTAGAAGTAAAAAAAGAAAGTAAAATTCTGGGATATGGTTCCGGCTTCATCATGGAGAAAAATGGGACTTATTATTTAGTAACCTGTTTTCATCTCTTGACAAGCAAGGATCCAATCAGCAACGCGCTCTTACCTCAAACAAAAGAATCTCCGGATCAGGTAGCTATCCTGTTTCGTTCTAAAACCGGCGGAAGAGTGAGAACAGTTTATTCCCTGCATCACGGAACCAGGGACGCCTATTTGTACATTCCACATTATGATATCGCCGTCCTTCCGCTTATTGATATTGAAGCTGATAAATTAAATATCTATTCAATGAATGTAAATGAAATGGGAAATGATATCGCGGATCAGGAAAAGGTTGTTTTGTGCGGGTTTCCAATAAGCAATGCGAAACCAGGTACCATGCCGGCGATATGCAATTCAATAATTACAAAACAACCAACGGAAAGGGACCTTGATTTATGCATCAATACATCTATTCCCGAAGGCTTTTCGGGCGCACCCATTTACCGGGTAAATCCAGATAATGAAATTCAATTAATCGGGGTCTACAATACCACCTCGGTAAGTAATAATATTTGTAAAGCATCGGGAGTTGCCAACACCGTTCTAAGGGATATTCTCTCATTTTTCCGGTAATAAATCCGAATCTATCGCTATCGCTAACTTTCTATTGGTTGGCGGCTTACAGCTATTAGTAACAAGACACAAATATGCTTTGTTCGCCCCTTGTTCGATATTCCTCCTATGTACATACTATATTCCTTCTAATCAAGTCCGGAGTAAGTCCGGTATTTACCGGACTTACTCCGGACTTTAGGAGAGATTATATAGGACTATTACAGGAGGATGATTGAACTCTCTTACACTGATGAAATTTAAAGGGCAGTCGCGAGACTGATAAATCCTTATCATTCAAGCCCTCATATTCTGACTGCCGCAACATGTTTCCGGCATGGCCTTTTTGCTGATTGTTTCTTATTGTTTACAATCAGTTGATTCACTATCAGTTTACTTTTTGTTTTGAAACAATTACATTTGCAGCCCTATTACTCTTTTTACAATTGCCCAGATGGCGGAATTGGTAGACGCGCCAGACTCAAAATCTGGTATTCGCAAGGATGTGCAGGTTCGATTCCTGTTCTGGGCACCAAAATGCCGAAACCCGCTCTGGTAGCGGGTTTCGCTTTTAAAGGTTCGATTCCTGCCGTCAATGTAAGTCGCATTAGAAACAGAAATTGACTTCATACTATTTAATTTTTTTGGTGATCGCTTCACATTGACCTTTTTGTTTTTAGTTGCTTATCTTTCATATATGACTGCATCAGTTCCCCTTGTCTCTCCGAAACCGTCCATAGTCGCGTCCGCGAAAACCCGTATCCTTTCGATCGATCTGCTTCGCGGCCTTGTTATGCTCATTATGGCCATCGATCACCTGAGAGACCTGCTTCACCTGGGACATCCCGACCCAACCGACCTGCAAACGACAACCCCATTCCTTTTCTTTACGCGTTGGATTACCCACTTCTGCGCTCCGACATTCGTCTTCCTGAGTGGCATTTCCGCCTTCCTTGCGGGGAGGAGGCGGACCACGGACCAGTTGGCGGGCTTCTTGATAAAAAGAGGCTTCTGGCTGATCTTTATCGAGGTTTTCATCATCAACTTCATCACCGGGGCTGATCCCTTTTACCACGTGATCGTACTTCAGGTAATTTGGGCGATAGGCGCCAGCATGATTCTTTTGGGGCTGTTGGTTTGGGCAAAAGTAGGCCCCAAGGGCATCGGCGGAATCGGGCTGATCATCTTCCTGGGGCACAACGTCATCGACCTTCTGCACAACCAAATCGTAAACACAAACCTTGTCTGGAGGCTATTCCTCTCCGCCCGCGGTTTCAATGCTGCAATTCCGATCGGCCAGGATCGCTCCCTGATCGTTGCCTATGCTCTGCTGCCCTGGACAGGTGTCATGCTGGTCGGATATGCCCTGGGAACGCTATACACAAAGGAAGCCGTCAAACGAAAACAGGCCCTGACAGCCATCGCACTTCTTCTGCTGTCTATTTTTGTAATTTTCCGTGCTTTCAACATTTACGGCGACCCGGCTCCCTGGTCCATCCAAAAAAACACGATGCTGAGCGTCATCTCCTTTTTGAACGTAACCAAATATCCCTGTTCGTTGATGTATCTGTGCATGACCCTGGGGATTGCGCTCCTGTTGCTGGCAAAAACCGAAACTGCCGGTAATCGGCTCGCGCGCATATTCATCGTATATGGTAATGCTCCCTTTTTCTACTATATCTGCCACTGGATCCTTGCTCAAATGATTACGATCATCCTTTTCTTTTCGATGGGTCACCAAATCGGCGAAGCCTACAAAAGCAGCTTCCCTTTCAGTCCCAATAATTTCGGCCTTCCTCTGGAGGGTATATTCGCCGTATGGCTGCTACTCATTACGTTGTTGTATTTCCCTTGCCGGTGGTTTGGACAATACAAGAAAACGCACGGGCAGTGGTGGTTGAGCTATCTCTAACTTTCCAGCCTCACATACCTTCGGGCTTTAGGTTGCTTGAGGTGGGCGAAGTTCACGCTATGATCTAATAATATTGTACAACAACATTAAACCTTTTTATATCCAAGACTGAACTGGTACCAGTTCTCTTCAGGTTTGGAATTGGGATTATTTCCTGATCCATAATTCCTGCCTCCTCCCCCTCCGCCTCCCATTCGCATGCCTCTCATGCCGCCTCCGTAGGATGACCGCGGCCGATATCCATTGTTGTTATTTCTTGCAGGAAGTTGATTTATGGCCACGCCTACGCTGAAGTTCGCAGGAACATATCCGGGTTTCAAATCTGCGCCCAGGACATAACTGATGGGCACGGCGGCTTCATATACGAGACTGCTATCCTCATTAAATCTGATGGCTACCTGGATATTGTTTTTCTTATCGTTTATTCCGAATTGCCCGCTCCCTATATTTAGAAACCCGGTTGTATTGTAATAGTCGCTCTGAAGCAACAATTCGTCAATTTCCGATTTCAAATCACCACTACGAATCGGATTCCCGTTTCTGTTTTCTGCAGGATCAACCGGTTTTTTGATCGGAAAAACAAGGCTCATCTTCATATCTTTTTTCCCTTTAGGATCAAAATATAAAGTCATCCCGGCTTTCAGTATCCGCATTTGCATGGATTCGTATTTTGAATAGACGCATACATAAAAATTCTTATTGTCATGGGTAACTGCATACTGCATGCTATATTCCGGATTGCTGAAACGAAGCGGAAGACCCCAGTCATTGATTCTGCCATCAACGATTACCGGCGTATCCTGGAAATGCCCTTCCGGCATAAGCTTGCGGGAACAACTGCTGTATAAAACAGCACCTGATAATATTGCAGAACACAACAATACGCTTTTCATAATACCTGTTTGGCCGGTAAATTAGTTCCACCAGGATCAATTGAAATGCTAAATGAGGTTAAGGACTTGTTAGATCGCGAGAAATTTCACTGCGGTAATCATCTGATCAGCACCATCGTTCCTTTTTTGGTAATGGTGTCGCCGTTATAATCTTTTCCTTTGACCATCCAAACGAAACCGCCGGAAGCCTGTGGTACGCCATTCAGGCTGCCGTCCCAACCGGTGCCAATAGATGATGTACTGTAAACCAATTCACCAAGCCTGTTATATATTCTGAAGTATTCAAGTGAAGAAATCCCTACAGGAATGGGCCGGAATACCGGATTGATGGCCAGGCCCGGGGTAAAGGCGTTCGGTACAAAAATATCCGGTTTTGTCTTGAATATTTTTACTGTAATGGATCCTTCGCCGGAGCATCCGAATGGCGTAGTGGCTTTCACCGTGTACTTGACAATATTATCACTTAAGTTGTACGTGCCCACCGGATCAGCAATGGAAGGATTGTTGAGTTCTGTTGCAGGTGACCATAAAAATGCGTCCGGTCCCTCATCGCTTGAGGACGCCTGGAACTGCAAAGGCTCTCCTATTACAACGGAAGTGTCCCTTCCCGCGTCAACAACAACAGGCGCCAGCACGTGTATGTGAAATGTATCCAGGAGTGGATTCGGGCAGCCTTCATTCAAAACATGTAATTCATAGTCAGTTGTGGTGACCGGAGAAACCTGGTTTGCAAACTGGAATGGCGTGCCGCCAATATTTCCACTACTGACCGTTCCGCCGCTCCAGGTATAGCTGGTTCCAATATCAATATTGGCATCCAGCGTCGCGGTGGTTCCAAAACAAATCGTCGTATCTGCTGGTTCCGTCTCAGCCTTCGGGAAAGAAACAGGATCAAATGCAATATTGGCGATTGCACTGGTGTCTGGCGGGCATACCCCATTTTTATCAATGGACCGGAATTGAGTGTTTTGTGTTATACCCTGGACGGTATTGAACGGAGTGGCATCTCCGGGATTATAACTTGTCCAGTTGGTTCCATCTACAGAATATTGCCAGTTGAGTACAAGCCCGAGATTCGCTGACAGGGTCAGAGTTTCTCCCGCTGTTTGCCCGGAACACAATGTTGAAACTGCAGGATCAACCTGTCCTCCAATTGTTTTTTGATCCACTGTTATCATTGCCGCAGAACTCGTGTCCGGTGGGCACACATTTCCTTTGCCCACAACGACTCTGTACAAAGTAGTTGCGTTGAGATTTTCAGCTATGTATTTAGGAGTAATATCGGGAATGGCGGACCAGTTAATACTATCCGTTGAGGCCTGCCAGCTGCCGATGACGCCGGAATAACCGAACAGGTTCAGTGTACTGGTATTTTCTCCCGTACAAACGGTAGTTGAACCGTCCAGCGTTCCGCCAACCGGCGAAGGAAGCGTTTTGATCTGGATCGTGTCGGTTAAATTAGCACAGCTATTTTTTTCGCGGACAGCAATGGTGCCGCCTGCAGTGGCTGTTTTAACACGGATGATATTGGTGGTGTCGCTGGATAGAAGGTTCCATGTACCGGGAACTATCCAGTCGTATGTTGCACCGGCCAGGGCAGGCACGGAATAGGTTACAGCAGTGTTGTAGCAGATCAGAGAATCTCCGCTGATTTCCAATCCGCCACAGTTGTTCCGGATTGCGATATAGCCGTAGGCGAAATGCCCACCCGGTACACAATTATCAGCTTCGAATGTGAGGCTCACCTGCTGACCGCGATAAGGCGATAGATCGAAGGTGACTTCGGTCCAGTTTTTAAACCACACATCACGCAGGAAGCCATCTACTCCCGCTTGATCAAGATTGTCATTTGGAGAAGCCACCTTGCTAACGACAAATCCATTGCGCTTAGCCGTCGCACTGTCAAGCGTTGCACCACGCCCACCTTCCGATACATTGTTGAAAGTGGGGAGGTAATAACTCGGAGAAGCACAGCTGATCACACTATCCTGCGTTCTGAGCGTAAGCGAAATCAGCGGCTGCTCACTGGATATATGGGTTCCGTTTTCCAATACCATGGCGTAAGCATAGGTCATGGTATAGGGCACTGTAGCAGGACCGGGAGGTACGTTTATATTGTAACTGACACCTCTGATATATCCGCCGCCACCAGTACCATTGGCATTTCCCCTGGTGATAGATGTCGAGCCAAGGAGGATGGAATAATTATAACTGTAACCGTTAATGGTTGGAATGGTCTGAAAACCACCAAACATATCAATGCCTCCCCTTGCGGTCAGCACCTGGATGCCGCGGACACCTCCAAGATTGTATTCAGGTTCTGTTTTAGCCCCTATTGTACCCGAGGGAGCAAGACTTGTAGAGTCATATCTCTGCATGATAGCAGTCTGGCCGTTCCCACGCTCGTTGTTTCCGGTATACGCATACCAGTGCGTCAGGTCGCCGCTTGCAAAATTGATATTAACCGGACATGTTTGCGACTGGGAAAAAGACCGGAAGCAAATAAACAGAAAGAAAACAACCCACCTGCACATCATCAGACAATGTATTGTTGCGGTTAAGTGTCGAACAGTTGGTTTCTATAGGAAGGAATTCATAGAGAGCTATACAGGCTAGTACTACGTAATTTACGATAAAAAGGTTGCGGAGAAACGCCTTGATAATACACTAGTAATCAACATAATTCAGGATCAATTTCCCGGGATGGGAATTCATGCAGATCGTTCCTGTTATACCCAAAACTTTTCTTACGATTATGGATACGCGGCATTTCTGAAATAAATGGCAGCAGGGACTCATCATCTCTCTGATTTGCGGGTTTATTAAAAAAACTTTTACCGCTGATCCTCAAGTTTTTTTTTCGGATATAAAAGTTAAAGAAAATACAATGCTGCTCAGCACTGAATTATGCAGATTAGTGGGTTAATTATAATTGTTCGTCGCAGTTGATTTTTATTTCTCATCTGCAGCATTTTTGGCCACTGCCGTTAGTATAGTTCTGCTTGACTTCACCTATGTTCCAGGTATATATTTATAGCGGTATTAAATTTTCCACCTCAAAACGATAACGTATGAAAACAAGTTTTGTAAAACTCGTTTGCTTTCTTGCGCTCATGATCCAATTGCCAGCGTTCGCAAACAGTAAGGCCCTTGAAATCGATGAAAAACTCGTTAAAGCTTTCCGCGATGCTTTTCCTTTGGCGCAACAGGTTCAATGGAAGGAGAACGGAGATCATTACTTTGTTCATTTTACACAAGATGCCATTCTCTCCGAAATCGAATACGACCACGATGGAAATTTCCTGAGTTCTGTCCGCTATTTCAAAAATGCAGATTTACTACCCATTCATCTTTCCTGGGAACTGCACAAAAAATACGCTGATAAGAATATTTTTGGTGTTACCGAAACCACGACTGACACAGAGACCCTCTTTTATATCAAGCTGGAAGATAAGAAGGACTGGATAACCGTTAAAGCCAGCGCCGATGGCACCATGCAGGTGGTTGAAAAGTACGGCAAGCAGGAATAGTGACTATCGCCGGTTTTATCTGCTTGGAAAGTTCGCAGGCAATGACGAACTTTCATTTAGATAAATAACCAACTATGCCTTTGCCCGATAGTATTGTCGAAAAATTACTTCTTTCTTTATTCATTGGCGGACTCATTGGCGCTGAAAGAGAATACAGGAGCAAGTCGGCCGGTTTCCGCACCCTGACGCTGATTTGCCTTGGTTCGACGCTGTTCACCATATTTTCGGAATTGATCGGAGTGAATGGAAATCAAGACCGGATCGCTTCCAATATTGCAACGGGTATTGGATTCGTAGGTGCAGGTGTTATTTTTAAAGGCGATTTTGGTGTGAATGGCATCACCACCGCAGCTATGATATGGGCAACAGCCGCCATGGGCATGGGCATTGGTGCAGGATATGAATCCACGTCCATCATTGCCTGCGCCATGATTCTAATCATGTTGTATTTATTTAGCAGACTTGAGGGGTGGATAAACCGGGTTGGCCAAACCCGGAATTATAAAATTGTGTGTGAGTACCGGGAAAAAACGTTACAGGCATATGAGGAATGCTTCGAAAAGCATCATCTGAAATTCAAGAGAGGCAAGGAAATAAAATCTGACAATCTGATCACCGGAGAATGGATAGCAAGAGGTTCCGAAAAGAACCATCTACTTTTTGTGAACTATATTTTGAATGACCCTGAAGTGAAAACATTTGAATTCTAAATCTATTCACGAGGAATGATGAATTCCGTTTTCAGTCAGCCGCAACCCATTCAAAAAGCAGGCGTCCTGCCACCATCCACCGCTATGTTAGTTCCATTTACATAAGAAGCTGCCGGTGAAGCGAGAAACGCGATGACATTGGCAATTTCCGCCGGAGTGCCGAAGCGCTTCATTGGAATACTTTGCATCATTTGCTGCTCAACCGAAGCCACTTCCGTTTTTTCTACATCGGCTGTTTGCCTGACCAGACTTTGAAGTCTGCCGGTTTCAGTCAATCCCGGAAGCACATTATTCACCGTAATATTATATTTCGCAATCTCATTGGACAAACTTTTCGCCCAGGATGCCACAGCAAGCCGGACAGTATTGGAAACACCAAGATTCGGAAGCGGCGTTTTCACAGAAGTCGAAATGATATTAATGATCCTGCCATAGCCCGCTTTCCGCATTCCGGGTATGACCGCCTGGGACAGTATTTGATTGCAAATTAAATGTTGCTGAAAAGCTTCCACGAATTCTTCAGGCGTGGCTTCGATAACGGGTCCGGCTTTTGGACCTCCAGTATTATTCACCAGGATATCTACCGGGGTTTGGCTGGCAATGCTTTCAATTACTTTGCGCACATCTTCCCTATTGGAAAAGTCAGCTGCCGCATAACGATGCTTCTGATTTTCTTTCATCGATAATGCTGCAACAGCTTTCACCAATGCAGATTCGTTTCTTGCAATTAATATGCAATTCGCACCCAGTTCCGCAAGTTCAAGTGCCGCAGCAAATCCAATCCCCTGCGTGCTGCCACAAATCACTGCATATTTTCCTGATAGTGAAATATTCACGGGATTCAGTTTGCGTTATGCGCCAAGCTTACAATATCACTCACTTCAATCACTTTCTTTGGATATCCGCGTGTAGCGGCATGGATCATAGCCTGACCCAGTGCGGCAAGGGTACTGATGCCTCTTGGATAAATGATCCTGATCAGCGGAAGAAGCCAGGCCAGCCATTTATAGAAAGATAAAGTATTCTTCAATCCTTTTGTGGGTATTAAAATGCCGGGACGAAAGAGATAAACCTCACTGAAAGGGAGTTTCTTTAAATCATTTTCTGTTTTCCCCTTTACGCGCGCCCAATGCATTTTCCCGGCGGCGTCCGTTCCTGCGCCCGAAATATAGCAAAATACCATTCCCCGATTCAATCTGCTTAAAACGCCGGCAAATTTCATTGTAAGTTCATAGGTCAGCTTTTCATATGTCGGTTTATCGATGCCAACGGAAGAAACGCCCAGACAGAAAAAACAAGCATTATACCCCTGAAGCTGGGATTCGATTGACGACAGATCGAAGAAGTCACTTAACAAGATTTCACGGAGCTTGGGATGCTGCAGACCGGACGGTTTCCTTGATACGGATAAAACAGTCTCCACATCAGGCGAAAGCAGGCATTCATGCAATACGCCTTCCCCCACCATGCCTGTGGCACCGGTCAATATTAATTTTATGGACGCAATGGGCATACGCAACAGGAATCAGCGCTGCGAAAATTTTCTTCCATACCTTCTTCCGCCGCCGGCAGAACGCCCGGACGATCCGGTTGTTGATGCTAAGGCAACCGACATAGGCTCCATGAGTTTAACATGGAACGGATGATCGCTCACTACGGGAACAGTTTGGCCGATGAGTTTCTGAATATCCCTGAGATAAATTTTTTCTTCATAATCACAGAAAGAAATGGCCTTGCCGGTGGCTCCTGCCCTGCCGGTTCTTCCGATCCTATGTATATAAGTTTCCGGAATATTCGGCAGATCAAAATTGACGACCAAACCAAGCTCGTCAATGTCGATCCCGCGTGCAGCAATATCGGTTGCGACGAGGATCTGCAATTTTCCATCCTTGAATCCTTGCAGGGATCTTTCCCTGGTTTGCTGGGTCTTATCACCATGCAGGGCTGTCGCCTGAAAACCGGAACGGTTCAGGTCCCTGGCCACGCGGTCAGCGCCATGCTTGGTTCTTGTAAAAACAAGCACACTTTTTCTTCCGCCTTCTTTTAAAAGATGGTGCAGCAGAGAACGCTTCTCGGATTTCTGAACATAGTAAAGCGATTGTTCAACCAATTCAGTGGTTTTTGCCTCGGGAGTAACCGAAATCTCTACCGGGTTCGTCAATAAGATCTGAACCAGGGAAAGAATAGCCGGAGGCATGGTGGCCGAAAAGAATAATGTCTGCCTTTTCTTAGGCAGTCTTGCAATAATTCGTTTTACTTCATCCACAAAGCCCATATCCAGCATACGATCGGCTTCATCCAGCACAAAATATTCAATCCCGTTTAAGGATAAAACACCCTGATTAAGTAAATCCATCAGGCGGCCCGGAGTAGCAACGACGAAGTCGCAACCTCTCCGCAAATCCTGAACCTGTCTGGATTGTGGTACACCGCCGAAAATTACGACGGACTTGAGATGGAGAAATTTTCCATAAGTCCCTATGGATTCATGAATTTGAGTAGCCAGTTCACGGGTCGGCGTTAAAACAAGTGTCTTGATGGAATGCCCCTTAGCTGCAGCAGCTTCTTTTTGTGCATGCATACGCTGTAACAGAGGCAAAACAAAGGAGGCCGTTTTCCCGGTACCGGTCTGGGCACAGCCGAGAAGGTCTCTTCCTGCTAAAACGACGGGGATAGCTTGTTCCTGGATTGGGGTTGGAATTTCATAGCCTTCATGGGCTACGGCTTTGAGCAAGGGCTCAATGAGGCCTAGTTCTGAGAATAACAATTTGATATATATTAATTAAAAAATGTGGTAAGGCTACCTCTGAATCAGGGTACTTTACCTGCCTTACGTTAAACTTTCACGGGGAAAACTCTGGAGAGAAATAAACACTCAAAAGAATACGCAGTAAGAGTCATAACATACAGAACTGCAAATATAGTACATTTTTCGCATATCCATGCATTCGGCTAAAACCTCCTGGATCAGCGCCCCTTCTGCCATTATACTGAAATGATTATCTTAGAAGCAAGACTAACTACTGACACCTGCATATGCTTGCAAGAATCCTGAATGCCACCCTCCTCCTTCTAATTCCTTTCATGTTATTCGCTCAATCTTCCGCAAACCAGGATGCGGAAGATAGTGCCAAAGATATTCCAGATGTATTTCAGCATTTTTTTCGCAGTCATGCTGCTCATGTTGACAGTTCCTCTGTTCGTCACCATATCCATCTTGGTATTTTACCTGCAGTGGGATACACTTTGCAAACCGGATTCGCTTTGCTCGCCAGTGCCAATATGATCATCTACAAACGGAGAAAACAGGATACCCTTTTCCCATCCACCTTCCTTGCAGGCATTTCTTACACCCAATATAATCAAGTCATAGTGCCCGTACAATCTGTCTTTTATTTTAAACATAACCGGGCCTTGCTGATTTCTGACTGGCGATATTTAGAATATCCATCATTTACTTATGGCCTGGGCATGCACACGAGCCCGGCCGACCAAGACCCGCTCTATTTCCAGTATTTCAAGTTTCACGAATCCATACTTTTTCCCCTGGCTCCTAATATTTATGCGGGCGGCGGCTATCACCTGGATTATTTCTGGGGCGTGAGGGAATTGCGGCCGCATTTAAATCCGGTTACTGGTTTTGAAAAATACGGTTATACAAACCAATCGATATCATCGGGCCTTTCTCTGCACATACTCAGAGATACACGTGATAATCCGATCAATGCATATTCGGGAACCTATGCAAATATTGCCGTGGATCCGAGATTTAAGTTTCTGGGATCAGATGCCAACTGGAATGCCATGCATGTGGAATGGCGGGGCTATTTCCGGTTTCCCTCGCAATCCCCGAACATCTTTGCCTTGTGGAGTTACAACTGGTTTACGCTTAGCGGCAAACCGCCTTATCTGATGTTGCCAAGTACGGGCTGGGATAAGGCCTATAACACCGGCAGGGGATATATTCAGGGTCGGTTCAGAAGTAATAATATGATTGACGCGGAATCGGAATACCGGGTCAGGCTAACGTCAAATGGATTACTCGGAATGACTTTGTTTGGCAGCCTCCAAAGTTTTTCTGAGATAAATACCTGGAGGTTCGAATCTGTTGCTCCTGCGGGAGGGCTCGGACTTCGCATCAAGTTAAATAAATATTCACGCACTAATATTGCAATAGATTACGGATGGGGGCGCCAGGGTTCGAGAGGGTTTTTTGTGAATCTTGGGGAAGTGTTTTAGTTGGGGAGTTATGAATTATGAGTTATTGACTTTTGAACTCATAACCCATCACCCATAACTCATAACTCCTAACCCAACATTCAGCCTAATATTAAATCAATCTTACCCAGTTCCGCTTCACTAAAACTATAATTTTCCAGGCAACGGATTGAATCGGTGAGCTGTTCGGGCTTGCTCACGCCAATCAACACAGATGTAACAGTAGGATGTCTTAGAACCCAGGAGAGTGCCATTTGTGCCAGGCTCTGTCCGCGCTGCTTTGCTATTTCATTCAGCTTGCGTGCCTGATCGATCTTTTCAGGCGTTATCGAAGATTCTTCTATCGCGCCGTTACCACGATGACTCCCTGCCCTGGATCCCTCCGGTATGCCCTTTAGATATTTATCCGTAAGCATGCCCTGCGCCAGTGGAGAAAAGCATATGCAACCGACCCCATCTTTTTTCAGCACATCCAGCAAGCCGTCTTCGATCCATCTGTCAAACATGGAGTATTTAGGTTGGTGAATGAGACAAGGAGTGCCCAATTCACGGAGAATCCTCACAGCTTTTTCTGTCTCTTCCGCCGAATAACTTGAGATGCCCGCATAGAGTGCCTTGCCCTGGCGGACGATGAGATCGAGGGCGGACATACTTTCCTCGACAGGCGTCTCCGGATCAGGACGGTGATGGTAGAAAATATCCACGTATTCCAGGCCCATTCTCTTTAAGCTTTGATCAAGACTGGCAACCAGGTATTTTTTGGACCCAAGGTCACCGTAAGGGCCGGGCCACATGCCCCATCCAGCCTTGGAGGAAATGATCAATTCATCCCGGTGATCCTTAAAATCATGCCTGAATATCTTACCGAAATTTTCTTCTGCAGAACCATGCGGAGGGCCATAATTATTAGCCAGATCAAAGTGGGTGATGCCTTTATCAAAAGCCAGCCGCAATATATCGCGGGCATTCTGCTGCTGATCAATGTCCCCGAAATTATGCCAGAGCCCGAGAGAAACGGCAGGCAGTTTCAATCCGCTGCGTCCGGAACGGCGATATTCCATTTTATCATAACGGTCTTCCCTGAAAACGTAACTCATTTTATAAACATATGGATGAATGGCAAAGATGGTTTATTTACGATTTCTATATACATTTAGAGAAACATTTTCTTGTTTTCCGTACGATTGCTTTTTTGGCTGCTGATTATCCCGGCATTCCTTATAGCCCAATCCCGGCCCGAACATAATTCCATATTGGTAAAACAAGGCTTCAGCAATCAATTGTCGCTTGGCAGGCCTTTCTTTCTCGTTGCAAAATTCTCAGATAAATATCCTCGTTCCTGAAAAGCTGTCACGAAACTCGCGGGGGGTGCAGCCTTTTTTCTTTTTGAAAATGCGGTTGAAATTGGAGATATTGTTAAAGCCGCAATGGTAAGCAACTTCGGCAATGGAATGGGTGGATTCGATCAGTAACCTGCTGGCATGCCCCAATCTGATTTCGGTTAAACTGTTGATAAATGTATTCCCCGTGCGTTGACGGAAGAACCTGCTGAAGGAAACATCCGACATATTCGCCAGCCTGGATACATCGGCCAGCGTGATGGTCTTGTCGAAATTTTTATTCATATGCTCAAAGGTCTTTTCCACACGGCGGCCGTTGTAAGTAAAATGTTCGGTCGTGAAGGACAAGTCGGAAAGTATACGCATGTTCCTCGAAATAGACAGATCGTGCAATATTGACATCAGCTCGAGTACAGAATCAAAACCCTGTTTCTGGTTAAGTTCCATGAGTCTCGAAGCAAGAGCCATAGTTGTTTCTTTAGAAAAAAGAATTCCCCTTGAAGATTTATCAAACATGGTTTTGATGAAGCTTAGTTGGTTACGCTTGAGCAATTTTTCATCAAAAAGATCTTTATGGAACTGAATGGTGACTTCCCTGATCTCAGGTGATTTGCAGCGGTGCGTAAACCAGGCATGCTGCAGATTAGGACCGACAAGTACTAATTCGAATTCATCAATTTCCTCCATGTGATCACCTACAACACGTTTGGCGCCACTGGCATGCTGAATAAAATTTAATTCGAATTCCTCGTGATAATGGAGTGGAAAATCGAATGCAGATTTCACACGGGAGAATAAGGTAAAACAATCGCTTTGGGTGAGGGGTGTAATCTCCCTTAACAGGTTCTTTTTCATTTGCAATTGGTATAAGCTGCGCTATGTTCCAAACCAATTTAAAGTTCCTTCAATTCTGGAATCAAAGCTGCAAAAAAAGTATCAGTTGTGAAAAATACTTATAATACAAAGGGAACCCAATAAACAACGAGGGTATTTGAAAAAATGATCCTAAATTCCAATTTCTTTCCTGAAATAATACAACGATATGCTAATATAGTATTTATTTAAGGATAAGAATGAGAATAGTCTTGGCCAAATTCGAAATGTTTCAGGCACCAAACTTATTTCTCTGATAAGTCTGGCTGAAGTATTCGTATCGCAGGAAATCACCATTCCCATCGGGAATAAAAACGATATTTAGAGGGGAATCCTTTTTGAAAAAGCCGTGAAGGCAGAAAAAATTTACCAATGAAAAAGAATAGTTCCAAATTGATTGTTTGCTTATTATTGAATGTTATATGTATTTCAGTTATGGCGCAAAAAGATATTTACGAAATCCGGACTTACCTGCTTAAGTCAGAAGATCAGGTCCAGGCAACTGACCAGTATTTGAAAGACGCATATCTTCCGGCCATGCACCGTTTGGGTTTTCATTCTATTGGCGTCTTTAAGCCCCTGGCAAATGATACGGCTGCTATAAAAAAAATCTATGTGCTGGTGACCTATCCTTCAGTAGATAATTGGCGAAAAACAAAAATCAGTTTGCAGAACGACAAACAATATCAATCGGCAGCAAAGCCCTTTTCCGAAGCAGATACCAATAAACTTCCTTTTTCCAGGGTAGAATCTGCGCTGCTGGAAGCATTTCCGGATCACATAAAACTTACTCCGCCTTCAATCAAGGTTAACGGAGAAACCATCTACGAACTGAGAAGTTATGAGAGCCCGACTGATATGCTTCATTTTAAAAAAGTGACGATGTTCAACAAAGGTGGAGAGATCCTCCTCTTCAAGCGCCTGGACTTTAATGCGGTTTTTTATGCAGAAGTTTTGTCCGGCGGCCACTTGCCCAATCTCATGTATATGATCGTATTTGAAAACAGTGCATCCCGGGAGGCGCATTGGAAAGCATTTGGCGCCGCTCCGGAATGGAAAAAATTAACAGCCGACCCATTTTATGAAAGTAATATTTCCGTTTCACATATAGATAGTATCCTGATGCACAGAACAGAATATTCTGATTTGTAAAGCATACCTCACCTGGACGGTGGAACCATTCATCAGGAACAATATACTAGATAATAAAAAAGCTGAATTGTTCTGGGGCGTAACTGCGGATCACTTCGAATAAAAAATTTATTTATTTTTTTGAATGCGAAGAATCCCTACTATTGACCATGGTATCTTTTTTTGGATACGCAGTATCCGCCACAGAAGGATTCGTTGCCTGGCTGTTATCAGGAGATGGCGGCATTATCCCATTGGCCGTTGAATCACTTGATGATTGACCGCCAGCCCGGTGATTACAGGAGCCCCCTCCGGTGCACGCAATTATTATGAAGAGAAAATAAAGCCATTTCATAACTGATCTTTCCAATGAGAAGACTAACAATAAGGCAGCGGTCGGAATCCAACATCCACATTTAGAAATTCGCGGATCATATTTCCATCCTCGTAAATTACGATATAAGATTGCTTTTTGTCGTCTGTATTCTTTTGGAGCTCTAATATTTTACTTACCAGCAATCTCTTGTCGACCCAGGAAAACCTGTTTTCAATTTTCATGAAATCGTGCAAGGAATAAATTATTTCCCCTCCGCTAAGAACATGGATCGTACTTACAAACCCTTTTTCGGAGATTCTCAGGTCTTCTACCGTATGCATAAAACGCGGGGATAAGCAGTGAATTTACTGGAGAATGATCTTATTTTCATAGATTCTTATCCACAAGTTTAGAACAAGTTTTTTCGGATATTTTGATCTCTTATCCTGATTCTGCGTGTCTGATAATTTGTCTTGCCGTTTCCATGCCGCTGATAATAGCTGCTTCCACCTCTCCTCCATGGGGTCCATCATAATATGCTTCTCCGGCAAAATAGATTGTTCCTTCAACCGGGGATTTTAGTGTGGCCCTTGCCTGTTCAGAACCCGGGTAGGAATAGCTATATGCACCCCTGGTAAAAATTTCATTTTTCCAGTTAAAAATGTTTACCTCCAGCAATTTTCCCTTCAACTCCTTTTCCTCAATGCCGAAAACTGCCGACAGGCTTTCAAGCGCTGTAGCGATCAAATCCTCTTCCGGGAGTCTTGAAAAGTCTTCGGCTCCCGGGCCTCCCACCCACCCTGTGAGTAAATTTGAATTTACGGGATCCTGGGTCCACCAGGTCGGAATTCCCTTTCCGGAAAAAATAAATTGAGCATCCGGAACAAACAGCTTCCAAAATGGGATTTTCCATTGAAGAACTATTTTCATCACGGTGCCGAATCCGATCTGCTCCATCGCCTTTCTTTTCAACATGATATCGGGTGAGAATTGTATAGTGTATACATTGTCTTGCTTATACGTGAGAACACCCAGCGGCAGTGTAACGACCAGCTTTTTCGCAGCGAATTTTCGGTTATCCATTGTCGTTACCATGGCCGATCCGGGTGCCCACAGGATGTGGTTCGCCTGTTGATTCAGGAGAATTTTCCCCCCGTAATAAATAAACTCTCCGGCAAGCGCATCCGTAAGCTGGGAATATCCCTTTGGGATCCGGTATTGTGGCCCATCTTCTTCAATCTTCCATTCCCTGATCAATGAAAGCGTACTGACCCTGGATACATCGGCCAGATCATATCCTTCCGCATACCCGATTGCTGATTTCCTTAACCCACGGTAGGATTCTCCTCCAAAATTTTCCTGAAGGAATTGAAGAAAGGGAAGATCTGTTTTCAAAGACCTCATTTTTTCCATCAGCTGTTCCCAATCTTCGACATATTCCTTCTCCTCAACAAAATGACTATCCCGGGCGAAATACATTTTTCCTTCTACCTCCACGTATTCAATCCCGAATTCCTTCAGCAGGGAAATCGTTTCCTTAAGATCCCCATGAATAAACTCGGGCCCGGCTTCCAAAACCTGCCCATCCCGGTGAATGGTTAAAATCCTTCCTCCCACCCGCTCCCTGGCTTCAATTATTGTTACACTCATTCCGGCGCGAAGCAGTATGCGCCCGGCAACGAGACCGGATATTCCGGCTCCAAGTATCAATATTTCCTCCTGATCCATAATCTGAAAGTTCAAAATTACGAACAGGATGGCCATGAAATAATACGGGAATAATTATTGCACTCTCTAATGAAGAAATACTGAACTATGCGCTCCGCTTATACAACCGGGTTTTTAGCGATCTTTTTTGCAGCCATTATTCTGAGCATGGCTTTCCGGATTTATTGGAACAGCCCTGTAAGGGGTACGGTAGACCCTTCCAATGCCGGCATCCGTGCCTGGATCATTTCCAGAACAGATACGCTGAGCGCGCCTGTGATCGAGGGAAATTTTGTTATAGACAATGTCAAGCCTGGAAGCTACACCCTGATGGTTGACGGAAGGCCTCCCTACAGAAGCTCGTTTAAACAAAGCGTTGTTGTAGTTGACGGACAGCCGACCGACGTTGGCGTCATCCAAATGAATCAATAAATCGAGGCTGATGCCGGAAGATAAAAAGTCCATCCCTTCGCAAAAGAAAAAAGAAAAGAATAATCCCGTTGATCCTTTTTCTCCTTCAAAGATGGAAAGCTCCCATCTCGGTTCTTCTGATGCATTTGAAGAAACGGAGGACCCGGGATCCCTGGACCCGGATGGGATCACGGATGAAAAGCTCGACGAATGGCTGGAAGAATAGTTTCCGGAAATGGGAAAGGTAGTCATAATGGAATAACCATATCGAATGGTATAAATATTGTGGAATTTGTTGCCCAGTATGAATAGAACGATCCTCTTTTTAAGCGGAAAATAGTCTGGCACTAAATAGGTAATAATAAATATTATATATTGGGTAATATGCTTAAGATAATGATTGTAGAAGACGATTTGGATTTGTTGCATGGATTAAGATTCTTACTCCAGGCATATAATTGCAAGATTTGTCCTCTGTCCGACGCCGATGAAATTGTGAAAACTGCCGGCTTGCTTCAACCCGACCTCATCCTGCTTGACATTAAACTGGACCACGGAAATGGATTGGATATTTGTCGCGAACTGAAAAATAGTTATCTGAAAGAAATTCCTGTTTATATCATGTCGGGGCTGCCGGATGCGGAAAGCAAATCCTATGATGCAGGAGCGGATTTGTTTTTAGCAAAACCTTTTGATTCGGAGGAATTGCTTACGCATATTAAAACCCTGGAAGCCTCATCCCCGGAAAAAATCTAATCATAAATTTATTCCACGAATAAAAAAAGTCCTGGTCAAAGCAGGACTTTTTCCTTTTGTACGCGACTCACGAAGCTTTTTTAAATTAGCTGAAAATGTTTTACTTTTCCGGTAAAGGATTGAATTCCAATTTACATGGATAAAAATGGAGGCTGGCAATGGGAAATTACAGCAAATCTCGGATGGTTCCGGATCAACCTGAAAGAACTCATCCAGTATAAGGATCTGCTGCTGCGGTTTGTGCGTAGGGATATCATTGCGAGCTACCAGCAAACTATTCTTGGACCAGTGTGGGTATTCCTGCAGCCTTTATTTACCACTTTCGTTTATTTCATCATCTTCAGCCGGGTTGCAAAAATTCCTACAGATAATATACCGCCAGTTCTTTTTTATCTTCCGGGTACTATCATCTGGACCTATTACTCCGATTGTCTAACGGCAACGATGTATACCTTTGTACAGAATGCCTATATCTTTAATAAGGTATATTTTCCAAGGTTGATTGTGCCGCTGGGCTATGTTCTTTTTCATTCCTTCAGAATATCCATTCAGCTTATCCTGTTCATTGCCGTCTATCTGTTTTTTGCAATAGGGGGCAAGAATATTCATCCTAATGCAGACATGCTGCTCATCCCGGTTTTTATTCTCATAACTGCGGCCTTCGCCCTCGGATGCGGACTGATCATAAGCGTTTACACTGCCAAATACCGTGATCTTGAAAATATTTTACAGTTTGTGTTACGGCTATTAATGTTTGCTGCACCTGTCGTTTATCCGGCATCGCTCATTCCTGCAAAATATAAACTGATCTTTTGGCTTAATCCCCTGACACCATTGATCGAATCTTTCAGGTCGGCATTTTTCAGTCATCGCCCGCTGCCTTTATTTTATCTGGGAATCAGCATGGCGACCTCTTTCCTGATCCTTTTGCTGGGCATTGCATTATTTAATAGGAAGGAAATACAAATCATGGATGTAATCTGAACCATATGGGAAACATGATGATCAGGGCCGAGAACATTTCTAAATATTACAGGCTGGGTGTTTTGGGCTCCGGGACCTTAAAGGAAGACGTAAAAAACTGGTGGTACAGAAAATCACCGGAATCTCTCTCCACTACTTCATTAAGCAGGGATCATATATGGGCTTTGAAGAATATTCATTTTGAAGTCGGCAAAGGTGAAGTGGTTGGCTTTATCGGGAAAAATGGAGCAGGAAAATCAACCTTGCTTAAGATCATTTCAAGGATAACGCTCCCCACTACCGGCAGGATTTTGGGCAAAGGCCGGATCGCCAGTCTCCTCGAGGTTGGAACCGGATTTCATCTTGAGCTGACGGGAAAGGAGAATATCTATCTCAATGGTCATATCATGGGGATGAAGAAAAAGGAAATAGACCGGAAATTTGACGAGATCGTTGATTTTTCCGGCGTTGAACGGTTTCTGGATACGCCTGTCAAAAGATATTCAAGCGGAATGTATGTACGGCTGGCTTTTGCAGTTGCCGCGCATCTGGATCCGGAAATACTGGTCATTGATGAAGTGCTCGCCGTCGGTGACTCAGAGTTTCAGAAAAAATGTTTGGGGAAAATGAAATCCGTGTCAGGCGAAGAAGGCAAAACCATTTTGTTTGTAAGTCATAATATGCAGGCTCTTCGGAGTCTTTGTGATCGCGCCTTGATATTGGAAAAAGGAGAAATCATTGCATCCGGAGCACCCATAAATGTAATTACGCAGTATCTGAAAAGCGGCAAGGAACAGTTTCTGGGAAATGATTATTCACTTGATGGATTTTTGCCGGGCAACGAATTTATCCGGGTGCAGAAAGTGGAGTTGCTACCGGAATACCTCGATCATCATGAATTCATCGACATCCGCACACCCTTGCGGATACGGTTTGAATTCTGGTACGATGTAGCGGAGCCGGGGGACCTGATCACAGGGATACACTTGTTTAGTTTTGCAGGGGAATTCATTTTTGATCTGCCTTCCAAGAGATATACTCTGGAAAAAGGATTGGTCAGGGGAGAATGTTTGATCCCCGGCAATTTTTTAAATGACGGATCATACTATATATCTATTGTCTTCGTCAGAAATACCACCATCAGATTATTTTATCTTGAATCCTGTTTATCTTTTGACGTGGAAGACTTCAGGGATAATGGTTCCTGGTTCGGAAAATGGGCTGGTGTAGTAAGGCCGGATTTTCCGGTAGTGTTGACACCACAACTCAACAAGTAATATGCAGGATTACCAACCTTATCACATTCACCATATCGACCTGGACCAGCAAGGGCCGCTTATCGTTCCTGCGTCCAATTCGTTTGTGGTATTTTGGTCGGGCGCCATTCCGCTGGGTCATCTCTGGATCGATAAAACAAACATGCCCTTAACTGGAGCACGGTATGAGGAAATGATTGAAACAGCCATTCGGCCGGCAAAAGCATATTATGAACAGCACCCTGCGGCAATAATGCAGATGACCAGCAACCAGAAATTATCGGTTATCATCTGCACCAGTAACCGGACAAGCAATTTGCAAAGATGCATTCATGCATTGCTAAATAATTCCGACAAGGATTTTGAATTGATCGTGATTGATAATGCACCCAGGGATTCACTTACTAAGACCCTTGTTCAAAAATTAAAGTATATAAAATACATTCCTGAATTAAGGAAAGGGCTTGATATAGCCAGAAATACAGGTGTTCGCGCCGCCAGCCATCCATTCATTGCGTTTACAGATGATGATGTGATCGTAAGCAGGGATTGGATCCGAAATATCAAGAACTCATTTTCCGAGCCTTCTGTGATGGCGATCACGGGAATCGTTTTCCCAAGAAGCCTGCAAACCATCGCCCAGTATACTTTTGAAAGGTATTGGGGATTCAATAAGGGATATCTTCCCCGGACATTTGACCGGGAATATTTTAATCAGAACTTGTCAATCGGGGTTCAGGTTTCAGAAATTGGTGCGGGAGCCAACATGGCTTTCCGGAAGGAAGTATTCGACTGGGTCGGAGGCTTTGATGAAAGGCTGGATGCAGGGTCCGCAGGGTGCAGCGGTGATTCGGAATTATGGTACCGGATCCTGGCAAACGGATGGAAATGCAAATATTTTCCGTCCATTTATGTGTTCCATTCCCACCGGGAATCCCCCGCAGCACTTTCACGGCAACTGGGTTTGTACATGCGCGGACAAAGCGCTTCTCTCCTTGTACAATATGAGAAATTTCAGCAGAAAGGGAACATCGTGCGGTTGAAGAAACTTATACCGGAATATTATGTTCGCCGCTTTGGAAATCGTTTTATTAAAAGAAAGGAAAGTCGTGGAAACCTATACACCGAACTCAGGGGATTTATTGCGGGCTGGTTTTATTATCACTTCCGGAGGAAAGCCACGGGTTATGGCCTGCCCTTCTTTATGCCCTACCAACTTCACAAGCCTGTTGTGGTAAAACCGGATGACCTGGTATCGGTAATTATTCCCTGCTATAACGCTTCAGCTTACCTTGAGCAGGCCATTCAAAGCGCACTAAATCAATCCTACCAGCAGGTGGAAGTGATTGTAGTTGACGATGGTTCTACCGAAGATATTGAATCTGTTTGCCGCAGGTTTCCTGAGCGGGTAAAATATATCCGCATTGGCAGATCCGGAATATCTATTGCGAGGAATACCGGCGTTTGCTATAGCCATGGTTCTTTTCTTGTTTTTCTTGATGCTGATGATTATCTGTATCCGGATGCCCTTTCACAAAATCTTGATTGGTTCCGTAAATATCCCGACGCTGTTTTTATTTCCGGGGGCCACAACCGGGTTGATGATTCAGCAAATTTACTGCCGACAGAAAAACAAGAGGAGAAAAAAGCCGATAACTACCGATCTCTTTTAAGAGGAAACTATATTGCTATGGAAGCTACAGTCATGTACCGCCGCACCGTTTTTCCTGCGTTTCATTTTGACCCCGTGCTGAGGGCCTGTGAAGATTATGACCTGAACCTGAGGATCTGCCGGTATTTTGAAGTATACGGACATACAGGAAAAATTGCTGCATATCGTATTCATCTGACAAATACGTCCAATGATCGAAAACTTATGCTCGGCACCGCTTTGGCCGTTCTGGACAGGCAAAAGCCTGTTTTACTGTCTGATGCCGAATTAAGAGCATGGCAGGAAGGCAAGCGCAACTGGATGAGATATTACAGCCTTCATCGAAATGGAACTGACCAGGTATGAATCACCCATAATTCTTTCTATCTTAGTATTGGATAAGTATTATTACTTATCCTGCCCGCATAATCCCCTTAACGAAAGCTCATTGCATGATCGATCGAATACCCAAAACCCCTCCTGAAATTAAGCCGGTGCCTGACCTGGTCAGGAGGCCATTATGGTCCGTTATGATTCCCTGTTATAATTGCAGTACATACCTGATTGAAACCCTCCGTGCAGTTTTGGAACAGGATCCGGGGCAGGAATTAATGCAAATTGAGGTGATTGATGATTGCAGCACCGATACCAATGTGGAAGCGCTGGTGGATTATATAGGGAAGGGACGCGTAAAATTCTATCGCCAGACCGAGAACGTGGGAAGTCTTCGGAATTTTGAAACCTGTCTAAACCGGGCAACCGGTCATTATATTCATCTTTTACATGGTGATGATCTTGTTAAACCTGGTTTCTACAATGAGATCGGGCAAGTATTTAGTTTGTTCCCGGAAGCCGGCGCAGCCTTTACAGGATATTCCTACATCAATGAACAAAACGTAGAGCTATACCACAACAAGGAGCTCCTTTATGAAACCGGCCTGCTGAAGAACTGGCTTATGGAAATTGGCCGTGCCCAGCATATCCAGCCGCCAGCCATGGTTGTGAAGAGATCCGTTTACGAAAAGCTCGGTGGATTTTTTGCTGTTCATTATGGTGAGGACTGGGAAATGTGGGTCAGAATTGCCGCACATTATCCAGTAGCGCACAGTCCGAAAAGACTGGCACTATACCGCGTTCACGAAAACAATATTACGAGCCGCTATTTTCTTTCCGGTCAAAGTATTACGGATGCCATAACCGTGATCAATATCATTCAGGCGTATTTTCCAAAATCGGATAAAAAACGGATGAACAGGTTAGCCAAAAGACATTTCGCCCGGTACTTTTCTTATACTGCAGATAAGGTTTACCATGAATATGCGCGCCCGGATATAGCCCTTACGCAGGCAAGGCGCGCATTGAAAATTCATTTTAGTTATACTACACTTTATTATTATCTGAAGATCTACACGAAAATGCGCATTGGGTATAAAATGGAAAGGGAAAGGAAACTGTTATACAGGCCGCTCAATTTTTTCAGATAAGCCGTGTTGCTTTTCTTCCGCCTTATTCTTTTTTGGGATCACATAAGCAAAAAGCCGTTTCAGATTGTTGATCGGTTGTTCCAGACAATACCAGGAAATGCTTGCACAGGCAATGGCAAGGATCATATAAATCCAGAAACTGACAAATGGCGAATCGGCCAGCCGTCGAAGGGCCGACAGATCGTACCTGCTGAAATAATGTGCAACTGCATCAAAGGCATTCCAGAAAAATACAGTCACCAGGAGGTGCCATAAATAAATTCCATAACTGATTTTTGAAAGATATTGCACGAGGCTGTTTTCCAGAAATTTCTTTGCAATGCCCTTATACCCGCGGTTCGCAATATCTATAATGGTCACGGAAAACAAGGAGACAAAGACCCTGTCCATTGCAATAAAAGTTCTGCGATGATGTGAAAAAATCAGAAAAAGCCACACAGGTATCATCGCAAACAACAACCATTTTAGCCAATGATTTTTGTCATACCCCTTGTTGTGATAATATGCCAGGAGTGCCCCGGCGGCAAAGCAATCCAGACAGGCCGGCGTCAGCACAAGCATTGGAAACATTTCTATTCGTGGGTCCTTCATCAGCGTAACTGAAATTACCCGGAACAAAACCCCGCAAAGAAGCATACCGGCGAAAAATTTAGGCAGGTGCTTTTCAGGTATAAAAAGTATGATCCATGGCCAAAACAAATAGAACTGCTCCTCTACGGCAAGTGTCCATAAGTGCGCAGTAAAAGGTCCCCAGCTTTTCGTGATGTACAATAATACATTTGATAAATAAAAAAAATACATGCCCAGGTGCTGACGGATTTCTATGGCCTGAAGAGGAAACAATAGCAATACAATCAGGTATAGATAATAAGCAGGAAAGATCCGGAGTGTTCTGCGAGCCAGAAACGCAACTGCCACTTTCCACCTGCTGAAACCATTGAACACGGCCTTTTTTCTTGCGCCCAGCAATATACGAGTGATGAGGTAGCTGCTCAAAACGAAAAAGAATACAATGAAAACCCCCAGGTCATAAACATTTTTCAGGTTGGTGAGTGAGTTAGAAAAATGGTAGATAACAACAAAAAGAACGGCACAGAACCGGAGTCCGGATAGTTGGGGTTGATATTTCAGGCCCGTGCGCGGGGTCTCTGGCTGATTCTGGGCCAAGAATACTGCTTTTTTGTTTTAAAAGGCTTGTTCAGGGAGAAGAGATCTTTTTAAAAACGGCAGAATTCCCAATTTAGTACACTTTCCCATTATAGTCCTTTATTAAAAAATATGCCCGATCCCTTTCAAAACCCATATCCAATGATTATTTTTATCACCGCTCCCCATCATCCTTTGATGCTACCATCTCCCGGTATCCGGTTTTTTAATCTTGAATAAGATCCTTTCCTCGAAATTACCTGCTGATCTAACCCGGATTAACCAGTCATAAATCATTCTAACATGCAATTATCGCATTCAACGCGGACGCAGTGCATCCGTCATTCCTTTTTTCGTAATAGAGGTTATGGTGTGCTTGCCATCACTTTGTTTTTTACCCTAAGCACGGTCCGCGCCCAGGAAAAATGCGGAGATTGTTCCATACCATCCTTCCCTTCGCTTACAATTTATCATGCATTCCAAGGCGGACCTTCCATGGGCTTGGGCATTGAAGCAGGGAACTGGAAGAAGGATGCAGGAAAATTCAGTTATTTTCTGGGAATGGAAATCCTTTGGCCGGAAGAAAAAGAGACCAAGCTCAAAACATCGGGCACTATTTCAAATGAAATGATGATTTCATTCTACTGGAAAGGACAATACAAAATAACCAATCGCATTTACATGATCGCGCAACCGGAGTTGATAAACTTTTCTTCATTTGATTTACGGATGGGAATACGTTACGTGATGCCTTTAACAAAAATTATCGGGATTGGGATTGAACCCGGATATTCCCTTGTTAATAAGCAGGTCTCATTACACACAAATATTCATTTCGCCCTTCGTTAGATGGCATAAAAAAATCCGCGCATGAACCCCTGGAAAGGTAGCGCGGACCAGTTTTCTGAATGCTTTAGTGAACCTTTTCCACGTTATTATATTTATCTGTGTAGGCCGCAGCTTTTTCCTTGTCTTTCTTCTGTTCATAAATCGTCACCAGCATATCATAAGAATCCCTGAGGGCATTTTTATCAGCTCTTTTCAATGCACCTTCTTTACCTAACTCCTGATCAATCTTTTCAAAATATGGAACGGCCTCGTCAAATTTCTTTATTGCATCCGCTCTCATGTCTGCCCGCTTCTTTGCGTCTTCCGGTTTAGTACCCTTGACAGTTTTGATCTCCTGCTCTATTTCGATCCCCTCGTTGTAGGAAATCTGTCCCATTACCAGGGAAGCCTGGGGATAATTCGGATTCAATTGTAAGCTTTTGCTAAGTTTCTCCTGCGCCCTTTTGGTCAGATCATTGGCATTGGCCGGAATCGGTCCCTTGGTAGAATCAGAAGCGTACTGATAGAGTTCAAGACCATAGTTAAAAAAATAAATAGCACTGTCGGGGAATTCTCGGTTGATCTCTTCGTATTTGGCCCAGAGGGAATCTTTGGGACCTCCCTTTCTCAGGTTATCCAGCTCAAGCTCGTCGAAGTAGATCTCATGCGGGTATTTTGCTTTTCCGATAGCCTCATATTTATCCGAAGTGGCTTTATCTCCTTTCCTGGAATAATAATCGGCCACCCATTTGTAAATTTCACCCACATCATTTCCGCTGATCTTCGTAATTCCGGAATCCACGATAAGTTTGTAATAGATCACCGCATTGTCTCTTTTTCCACCTTTTTCCGCAGAGATACCGGCATATAAGGTAGAGGTTGTGTCCATTTTTTGTTTGATCCAGCCCTTATCATACATAAACTTGATGGCCTCCAGGGCGTCTGTGAAATCGGCATAAGCATCGTCGTATTTCTTCTGATTATAATTTGTTGCGCCTGTCTGGAAAAGACCCTGATAAATTTCGTTAATCGGTTTGTACTGGTCGAGCGTAAGAAGGACCATTTTTTTATCGTCCAGCTCGGTGTATTTCTTAAGTGCTTCAAATGACTGAATCAACGCATCGGGAACGGTTGATTTGAGCTGATCATTGGCAGCAATGGCGTTGTACACTTTTACTTTAATATACCAGGCTTCAGCGTTTTTCTGATTTTTATCATTCGCAAGTACGTTATCAATTTCCGTTTTCGCCTCGGGCAGCTTATTTGCTTTCAAATATTCTTTTGCTTTATCCAGAGATTGGGCAAACAATCCCGAAAAAAAGGCCACCAACGTAAGGCTTAAAAAGATCCGTTTCATGAGATTTTTTATTTGAAGTTTTCGATGAAAATTAAAGCGGAATATTATCTGACAAGGAAGCATCAGCCAAGGGATCAGCCGGATCGGGAATATCCACCACTGTGCTTTTTTCATCCAGTTGCGTGATGGCGGCGATGCCATCTCCTTCATCCAGCCGGATGAGTTTCACACCTTGCGTAGCCCGGCCGAGTTCGCTGATTCCCTGTACCGGCATCCTGATGGTAATACCTGATTTGCAGGTAATCATAAGATCTTCCTTTTCAGTGACATCCAGAATGCCCACAAGCTTGCCCGTTTTATCCGTAACGTTAATGGTCTTTACTCCTTTCCCTCCCCTGTTGGTTACCCGGTATTCATCAACAAGCGTTCTTTTCCCATATCCGTTTTCGCTGACAACTAATACTGTTCTGGATTTGTCGTCCTTATTGACACATATCATGCCAATCACTTCATCCATATTATCATCCACTTCTATGCCAGCCACCCCGATCGCCCCCCGTCCGGTAGGCCGCACTTTCTCTTCAGGAAACCGGATGGCCCGGCCGGATTTAACAGCCATCATAATCTCACAATTTCCATCGGTCAACCGCGCATCCAGCAGGTGATCATTTTCCAGAATCGTTATGGCGTTCACTCCGTTCTGCCTGGGACGACTGAAATCTTCAAGCATAGTTTTTTTGATCACGCCCCGCTTGGTGCAAAGTACTATAAAATGACTGTTCAAAAACGCAGTATCCTTCACATCTTTCACATCAATAATGGCTTTTATTTTATCTTCCGGCGGTATTTGAATAAGGTTTTGAACAGCCCTTCCCTTGCTTATTTTATCCCCCTCCGGAATCTGATATACATTGAGCCAGTAACACCTTCCCATTTCCGTAAAGAAAAGCAGGGTATGATGAGTTGATGCAACGAATAAATGCTCTATATAATCTTCCAGCCTAGCCTTTCCGCCGCTGGCCCCCCTGCCACCCCGGCGTTGCTGGCGGTATTCCGTTGCTGAGGTTCGTTTGATATATCCGTTATGGGAAATCGTAATCACAACGTCTTCCTCTTTGATCAGGTCCTTAATCTGCATTTCATCATCCAGATAGGTGATTTCTGTTTTTCTTTCATCACCAAATTTTTCCTTTATTTCCAGAAGTTCTTTCCGGATCAAAGCAAATCGCTTCGCTTCATCGGACAATAATTCCTGGAGATATTCGATCTGCTTCATCAGTTCATCATACTCATTGCGGATTTTTTCCCGCTCCATACCCGTAAGCCTTTGGAGACGAAGCTCCAGGATTGCTTTGGCCTGTATCTCACTCAATCCCCATCCTGCATTGACCAGGTTGTCTTTGGCCAAATCTGGTGTTGCCGATGATCTGATCAGGCTGATCACTTCATCCAGGTGATCCAGCGCGATCAGGTATCCCTGGATGATATGGGCCCGCTTTTCCGCCTCACGAAGTTCAAATTGCGCACGACGGATAACCACCTCATGTCGGAATTCGACAAATTCTGTAATCATTTCCCGAACATTCAAAGTCCTCGGGCGCCCTTTGACGAGGGCCACATTATTGATCCCGTATGAAGTTTGGAGTTCGGTATGTTTGAACAATTGATTAATGACCACATTCGCCACGGCATCCCTGCGCAGGTCTATTACGATCCTCGTGCCTTCTTTTTCATTTGATTCATTATTGACGTGCGAAATACCCTCGATGATTTTCTCATTCACCAGCTGACCTATCCGGTCACAGAGTCCGTCCCGGTTAACCTGGTATGGCACTTCCGTGATCACGATCTGCTCTCTTCCGCTGGGTTTGGTATCTACCTGCAGTTTCCCGCGAAGGACCGCCCTGCCGCGCCCGGTATGCATAGCCAGTTTCACACCTTCCATCCCGTAGATCACGCCGCCGGTTGGGAAATCAGGCGCTTTCACATATTGCATGATTTCATCCACGGTAATATCTCTCTTATCGATATACGCAACACAACCGTCTATTACTTCCGATAAATTGTGGGGAAGGATATTGGTTGCCATACCCACGGCAATACCGCTCGCGCCATTGATGAGGAGTTGTGGTATCCGGGAAGGCAGAACCACCGGTTCAGTCAGCGAATCATCAAAGTTCGCCTGGAAATCCACGGTTTCCTTTTCAATGTCTTCGAGCATGCTTTCAGCAAGCCTGTGCAACCTGGCTTCAGTATATCGCATGGCCGCAGGCCCGTCACCATCCTGACTGCCGAAATTCCCCTGCTTGTCAACAAGTACATATCGGATGCTCCATTCCTGCGCCATGCGCACCATGCTATGATAAATCGCCGCATCACCGTGGGGATGATATTTACCCATTACCTCCCCTACGATACGGGCGGCTTTTTTATATGGTCTGTTGCTGTTATTGCCCAGCTCTTTCATTCCATAAAGGATCCGGCGGTGAACCGGCTTCAGGCCATCCCGCACATCGGGCAGTGCGCGGCTGACAATGACCGACATAGAATAATCTATGTAGGCCGTTTTCATTTGTTCTTCGATGTTGATAGGAACTATGCGATTATTATCCTGCGTTTCCTCCGGTATGAGATGTTCTTCCATATTATTTAAATCCAGCTAAAATGCCTTCTTTTGCAAGGGCACAAAGGTAATGAAATCGCCAGGCATTGACCAATAAGAAAGGGTCTTTTTTACACTTATTCCAGCCAGGCTCCTTTGACCCGATCGCCTGCCACTTCAACAAAAATATGCTCCTGAAGCGTAGTCGCCAGGGACAGGCCGACATAATCGGGTTTTACGGGAAAGGCATTGTGACTCCTTTCCACAAGTACGAGGGTCTGGATCTTTTTGAGATCCGTTTCAAGGAAGGGTTTTAATGCATAGAGCATGGTCTTGCCGCTGCTGCAAACATCATCGATCAACAGGATGATCTTATTAGTTAATGAAAGTTGTTTATTCAGCGAAACCACCTGGGGTTTGTTTTTATCCAGGTTTACAGTAACGAGTTCAGTGGAAAAATCTGAGATCTCTTTCAGCAAAGACTGTATATTCCGGGCAATCACCGTTCCGTTTTCGCGGATGCCGGCCAATATGAAATCTTTTTCGCCAAAATTGTTTTCCAGAATTTCGTAAGCCATCCTTCTTAATTTTTTGGCTGCTACTTCCGGTGTGAGTATATAATTCTTATCCATTCCTCAAGGTAAAGAAAATCACAAATCCTGCAAATCCTGTATATCTTAGCGGGGTATTAACCTGCATGCCAATG
>Ga0182024_10001598_pt1 | contig 58054 bp, 46 predicted proteins | sample P32metaG_FD_120480 | JGI IMG/M metagenome (GOLD analysis project Ga0182024, IMG submission 120480) | Permafrost microbial communities from Stordalen Mire, Sweden - P3-2 metaG (Illumina Assembly) | ecosystem: Environmental > Terrestrial > Soil > Wetlands > Permafrost | place: Sweden: Stordalen...
GCCGTCGTCGCCCGCCAGGCCGACCGCCAGGATGAGCTGCTGGCCGCCGCGGGCGTGTCCGAGTCGGCCTGAATCCGAGCTGGCGACCAGGTGTCTCCCGCCGGATGAGCGGGGAGCCCCCCGACCACCCGCGGGAGACGACGTGGGACGGGACGGGCCGGGCCTAGGCCTCGTCGCCCCAGTCCTCCACCAGCGAGTCCCGGTCCCCGGGGCGGAAGACCGGGATGGCACCGAGACTGCGAACCAGCTCCGCGTCGGGCCCCAGGACCTCCCGCCAGCCCGAGCCCTCCGTGACCAGGGTGCCGACCACCACCGGCTCGGCCCCGACCCGGCGCAGAAGGTTGAGGGCAGCCCGCATCGACCCTCCGGTCGAGATCACGTCGTCGACCACCGCCACCCGGCGACCGACCACCGCCCCCAGCCGGGCCCGGTCGAAGAGCAGCCGCTGGGGTAAGGCCGTGGTGATCGACTGCACCGGCTCGGTCACCGCGTCGGCCAGGTGGATCTTGGGCGTCTTGTGCAAGATGACGTAGTCGTCCAGCCCGAGGGCCCGGGTCACCTCGATGGCCAGCGGGATCCCCATGGTGGCCACCGACACGACGGTCTCGGCACCCACGGGGGCCAACAGCTCGGCCAGCTCCCGGCCGGCCCGCTCGGCGAACCTGATGCCGTGGTCGACCGAGATCAGCAGGGCGATCGTCAGGTCGTCGGCGATCGGGACCAGTGGGATGTCCAGCTCCTGGGAGCCCACCTTGACACGGTAGGTGCGGTCGGCGCCCATGGCCGCGACTCTGACCCGGCCCGGTCGGCGCCCGCAAATGCCCGCTACCGAACCGTCGTATCGTCGTCGGAGGGGGCCGGCCCCGGGGGTGGCGCTACAGTCCGCCCCGAGCCCGGCACCCGGCCCGTCCCCCATCCAGGGAAAGATCGTATGATCCTCGACCGCTTCACCATCACCGACCAGGTCGCCATCGTCACCGGTGCCGGCCGGGGGATCGGGGCCGCCTCGGCGGTGGCCCTGGCCGAGGCCGGGGCCGACGTGCTCATCGCTGCCCGGACCGATGAACAGCTGCGCCAGGTGGCCTCCCGGGTGGAGGCGGCCGGACGGCGGGCCGTGATCGTTGCCGGGGACCTGAACGACCTCGACGTCGTGGCTTCGCTGGCCGACGCCGCGCATGAGGCGTTCGGGCGGCTCGACGTGGTGGTCAACAACGTCGGCGGCACCATGCCCCGCCCGCTGCTCGACACCTCCCCGCGGTTCTTGGAGGAGGCCTTCCACTTCAACGTCGCCACGGCCCACGCCCTCGTGCGGGCGTCGGTGCCCCGCATGCTCGAAGGGGACGGCGGGGCCATCGTCAACATCTCGTCGGTCATGGGCCGGGTGGCCGGACGGGGCTATCTGGCCTACGGCACGGCCAAGGCCGCCCTGGCCCACTACACCCGGCTGGCCGCCGCCGACCTCTCCCCCCGGATCCGGGTCAACGCCATCGCCGTCGGCTCCACGGCCACGTCGGCCCTCGAGATCGTCCTGCAGAGCGACGAGCTCCGCACGACGATGGAGGAGATGACCCCGCTCAAGCGGCTCGGGCAACCAGAGGACATCGCGGCGGCGGTGGTCTTCCTCGCCTCGCCCGCCGGCTCCTTCCTGACCGGCAAGATCGTCGAGAGTGACGGCGGCCTCTCGGTCCCCAACCTCGACTTCAAGATGGAGGACCTTTGAGCAAGATCGAGGACCTTTGAGGGACGCCGACGGCGGCCGCCGGGTGCACCGGTTCCACCGCGACCACCGGCGATGTGACCCGCACGTCACCACGACCGAACGGAGTGAGCCATGACCTACCGGGTGGTGGCCTGGAGCACCGGCAACGTTGGGCGCCACGCTCTGGCCGGGATCGACGCCCGTCCCGACCTCGATCTGGTCGGGCTCTTCGTGTCGAACCCGTCCAAGGTGGGCAGGGACGCCGGTGAGCTGGCTGGCCTGGGCCGGTCGCTCGGGGTGTCCGCCACTGACGATGCGGCAGCGCTGCTCGACCTGCGACCGGACTGCATCGTCCACAGCGCCATGGCCGACGACCGGCTCGGTGAGGCGCTGGGCGACCTCGAAGGTTTCCTCCGGGCCGGCGTCAACGTCGTCTCGAGCGGGCCGGTGTTCCTGCAGTACACCGAGCCCGACGACCCGATGGCGGCGCCGCTCCGCGCGGCGGCGACCGAGAACGGGGTCTCGCTCTGGGTGAACGGGGTCGACCCCGGTTTCGCCAATGACGCGCTGCCCCTCGTGCTCACCGGCGTGAGCGAGCGGATCGACGAGGTCCGGTGCTACGAGATCCTCAATTACGCCACCTACAACCAGCCCATGGTGCTCTTCGACATCATGGGCTTCGCCAAGCCGATGGACGAGGTCCCCATGCTCCTCCAACCGGGCGTGCTGACCATGGCCTGGGGCAGCGTGGTCCGCCAGATCGCGGCGGGACTGGACGCCGCCGTCGACCGGGTCGAGGAATGGTACGAGCGTGTGGCCGCCCCTTTCGACTTCGACGTGGACGCCGGTCCGGTGCCCGCGGGAACTGCGGCCGGGCTCCACTTCGAGGTGCGGGCCATGCGGGGTGACCGGGCCATCGTCGTTCTCGAGCACGTGACCCGTCTGCACGACGACCTGGCCCCCGACTGGCCCCAGCCGGCCGGCCAGGGGTGCTACCGGGTGACGGTGCGGGGCGAGCCGAACTACACCCTCGACCTCCAGCTGGTGGGGACCGACGGCGACCACAACACGGCCGGCCTCAAGGCCACGGCCATGCGCCTGGTGAACGCCGTGCCGGCCGTGGTGGCGGCGCCACCCGGACTGCTGAGCGCCCTCGACCTGCCGCTCATCACCGGACGCGGCCTGCTGCGCTGACCGGACGGGTCCTGGACGCCCGCCGGCCGGTCGGGCCACCGGCGCCTTCTCCGGTGCGGCCTGAGCCCATCGGTCCGGACGCGCCCGTTCAGCGGAAGTCGCGCGAGGCCGGGACGGGTGCGCCGAGCGCCAGGGCCTCCACCCACTCGGCGGTCAGGCTGACCGCGTCCTGACCCAGTTCGAGACGCCCCCGCACCAGCAGCACCGGGGCGTGGCGGGCCACCGGTCGCCAGCGGACCCAGGCACCCCGGGAGAAGACCACGTTCACGTGACCGGTCTCGTCCTCGAGGTTCACGAACACCGCCCCGTGCGCCGTCTCGGGATGCTGGCGGTGGGTGACCACCCCGGCCACCAGCACCCGGGACCCGTCGTCCTGGGCGCCGAGCGTGGCCGCCGGGAGCACCCCCAGGCCGTCGAGGGTCGGGCGGACCAGCTCGATGGCCGTCCGGTCGGGGGCCAGCCCCAGCGCCCACACGTCGTCGCCCACCGTGTCGAACGGCGTGGGCTCGGGGAGGGGGGGCGCCTGGGCCCCCACCACGATGCCCGGGAGACGATCGGGGGTCCCCTGGGCGGCCGCCCCGGCCGCCCAGAGCAGACGGCGGCGCTCGACGGACTCTGCGGCGGGACCCGCACCCCGGGCCCGGGGTGCGACCGGGGGGTCCAGCGCACCGGCGGCGGCCAGCGCCTCGAGCTGGGCCCGGCTCACCCGGGCCCGGCGCACCAGGTCCTCCTGGCCGCGCCAGGGCCGGCCGGCGGCGATCCGCTCGGCCGCCGCCTCGCCGAGGCCCCGCACCCCGGCCAGGCCCAGGCGCAGGGCCGGGTGGTCGGTCGGGCCACCGGGTCCCTCGAGCGACGCGGTGGCCAGGCCGGCGTCGACATGGGGACGGCGCACCATCACCCGGTGCCGCTTGGCGTCGGCCACCAGGCTCTGGGGGGACCAGAAGCCCATGGGCTGGGCGTTGAGCAGCCCGGCGAAGAAGGCGGCCGGGTAGTGGTGCTTCAACCAGGCGGACGAGTACACGAGGTGGGCAAAGGACACCGAGTGGGACTCGGGGAAGCCGAAGTTGGCGAAGGCGGCGAGGGCCCGGTGGACGGCGTCGGCCTTCTCCCCGGTGATGCCCCGGGTGGCCATGCCGGCGTAGAGGCGGTCCCGTAGCCGGGCCATGCGGGCGGCCGAGCGCTTGGCCGCCATGGCCTGGCGCAGCTCGTCGGCCTCCGCCGCGCTGAACCCGGCGATGGCCACCGCCATCTCCATGAGCTGCTCTTGGAACAGCGGGACCCCCAGCGTCCGCTTCAGGATCGGTTCGAGCAACGGATGCAGGTAGGTGACGGGCTCGAGCCCGCGCCGCCGGCGGATGTAGGGGTTGACCGCGTTGCCCTGGATGGGCCCGGGGCGGATCAGGGCCACCTCGATCACCAGGTCGTAGAAGCAGCGGGGCCGGACCCGGGGGAGGGTGGCCATCTGGGCCCGGCTCTCGACCTGGAAGACCCCGACCGTGTCGGCCTCGCAGAGCCGGTCGTAGACCGCAGCCTCCTGGGGCAGCGCCCCGAGGTCGACCGTCACCCCGTGGTGGTCGCGCACGAGGTCGACCGTCCGGTGCAGGGCCTCGAGCATGCCCAGGCCGAGCAGATCGAACTTCACCAGGCCGATGGCCGCGCAGTCGTCCTTGTCCCACTGCAGCACCGTGCGGCCGGGCATCCGGCCCCACTCGACCGGGCAGACCTCCACCACCGGTCGGTCGCAGATGACCATGCCGGCCGAGTGGATGCCCAGGTGGCGCGGACGGTCGAGCGCCTCGGTGGCCAGCTCGATGACGAGAGCCGGGATGGGGACGGCCGGGCCGCCGAGGTCCTCGGTACCGGGCCGGGGCGGGGGCGGGGGGACGGCCGGGGGGATAACCGACCCGGCGGCCCCCCGGTGGCCGGCGTCGAGGCCGGCGGCCCAGGCATCCACCTGCTCGACCGTGTAGCCGAGCGCCTTGCCGACGTCGCGGACGGCCGAGCGCGGGCGGTAGGTGATGACGTTGGCCACCTGGGCCGCGTGACGGCGGCCGTAGCGCTCGTAGACGTACTGGATCACCTCCTCGCGCCGGCCCGACTCGATGTCCACATCGATGTCGGGTGGCCCGTCGCGACCCGGGGACAGGAACCGCTCGAAGAGGAGGCCGAGCGAGACGGCGTCGACGTTGGTGACGCCGAGGGCGTAGCAGACGGCCGAGTTGGCGGCCGACCCCCGGCCTTGGCAGTAGATGGTCAGCCGGCGGCAGACCTCGGCGATGTCCCAGACCACCAGGAAGTAGCCGGCGAAGCCGAGACCGCCGATGACCGAGAGCTCGTGGTCGATCTGGGCCCAGGCGCCGGGGATCTTCTCGGCCCCCCGGGGCCCGTAGCGGCGGACGCCCCCCTCCTCCACCAGCCGGCGCAGGTACCCCTGCTCGTCGTAGCCCTCGGGGACCGGGAAGTCGGGCAGCCGGGGGGCGACCAGACGCAGGTCGAAGGCGCAGGCCTCCCCCAACGCGCCGGCCCGCTCCACCACGCCGGGCCAGCGGGCGAAGCGCCGGGCCTGCTCGGCCCCCGAACGCAGGCAGGCCGAGGCGGCGGCCGGTAGCCACCCCTCCAACTCGGCCAGCGGGCGCCGGGCCCGGACGGCGGCGAGGGTGGCGGCCAGCCGGTGGCCGGCGGGGGTGGCGTAGTGGACGTTGTTGGTGGCCACCGCGTCCACCCCGGCGTGGGCGGCGAGCAACGCCAGCGCGTCGTTGCGCGCCGCGTCGAGCGGGTCGCCGTGGTCCCACAGCTCGACCGCCAGGGCCTCGCGGCCGAAGGCGGCGGTCAGGCGGTCCAGCTGGCGCCGGGCCGCACTGGGACCCTCGGCCACCAGCGCGGCCGGCACCGACCCCTTGCGGCACCCGGTCAGCACCAGCCAGTGGCCGTCGTGGGCCGCCGCCAGATCGGCGAGGGTGACGACCGGCCGTCCCTTCTCCCCCCCGGCCAGGTGGGCGTCGGCCAGGACGGTGGAGAGTCGGGCGTAACCCTCGGGGTCGCGGGCCAGGACCACCAGGTGGGCGCCGGTCGGGTCGGGCTCGCCCGTGCGCGGGCCGGCCGGCGCCAGGGCCACCTCGGTGCCGAAGACGGTCGGGACCCCGAGGGCCCGGGCCGCCTCGGCGAAGCGGACGACCCCGTAGAGCCCGTGGTGGTCGGTGAGCGCCACGGCGCGCAGGCCGAGGCGGTGGGCCTCGACCACCAGCTCCTCGGGGTCGCTGGCGCCGTCGAGGAAGCTGAACCCCGAGTGGGCGTGCAGCTCCGCGTAGGCGGCGCCCTCAGTCGTAGCTCGCCTCCATCCACCAGCGCTCCCGCTCAGCGGCCAGCAGGAGGGCGCCACCCCCCTCCACCACCACCTGCAGCCGGGCCTGCCGTCGGCGGGTCGACCACCACCGCTCGGATACCGGCCAGGGCCCGGCGAAGGCCACCACGTCGCGCCAGGGGCCCCCGCCGACCGACAGCCGGGCCGGGGCGGCCGTGAGCAGCCCGCGCCCGGTGACCCGCACCGGCCGCCCCGACCGGTCAACGACCTCGGTGGTGACCGGGGCGGCGAGGACGGCGACCGGCGAGGGCGAGGGCAGCCGCCCGGGCCACGGGGCGCCGGGGGCCTCGGCGCCGCCCGCCCGGGGGTCGGCCTCCCGACTGCCCCAGGGCACGAGGCGCGCCCGCTCGGCCGGTCCCCGCCCCCCCCGCAGCCGTCCCACCACCACGGCATCGGGCCCCAGCCGCTGCTGGACCCGGGCGAAGGACCGGGCCGCCCGGGCGTCGGCAGCCGAGGTGCCCCCGAAGAAGCCGGGCTGGCGCGGCCCCTCGGTCACCTCCCCCCGGGCCATCCGCAGGCGCCGCCCGATCCCGGGGTCCCGCAGCCCGGCCAGCTCGCCCGCCTCCCCCCGGGCCACCTGGTGGCAGGCGGCGGCGTCCGAGCCGAACCGGGCCGACACCTCACGGCCCCCGAGGGCGGCGAACCGGCCGAGGGTGTGGACCCCGAGGCGCTTGAGGGTGACGGCCAGGTCCGGCCGACGGAGCACCGCCGTCGACCAGGGGGCAAGGAAGGGGCCCACCCCGCCGGGGTCCACCACCACCTCGGCCCGGGCCGCCAGCAGCGCGGCGAAGAGACCGTCGGCCACCCCGACCCGCACCATCTCGGGGGTGCCCAGCATCTCGGCGACGGCCACCGACAATTTCTCGACCAGCACCGCCTCTCCACCGAAGAAGCGGGCCGGGCCGCGGGCGGGCAGGGTGCACACCCCGAGGCTGGCCGCCTCCACCCAGGGGCAGAACGCCTCCACCGTCGCCACGACGTTCAGGAACCGGCGGACCTCGTCCCCCCGGTCACCCTCTACCGAGAGGGTGGGGCACCACACCACGACCAGCCGTTCCACGCCCCGCCGCCCTCACGCCGGCTCGGGGCACGGGACCGGACGGCCGTCCCGGGCCGGGGGGCCCCCGTCGACCTCGGCGGTGGCCAGGGCGCCGGTGCCCGAGGGGAGCCAGAGGGTGCGGGTCACCACCCGGCCGGCCGAACGACGGCCGGTCACCTGTACCTCGGCCCGTCGACCCCGCAGGTGGCCGTGGCCCCGACCGATCCCGTGCCATTCGGCCGCCGTGACGCTCAGGGCGGCGTCGGGCCCCTCGGGCCACTCCCCCGCCCGGTCGACCAGGACCACCAGGGCGACCTGGCGCTCACGGGCCCGGGCGACGAGGTGGCGGGCGGCGGTGGGGCGGGCCCGGCCGGGCGGGCGCACCAGCACCACGTCGACCCCGTCGAGCAGCTCGGCCGCCGCGTCGGCCCACCCCGCCTTGGGGTTGGGAACGAAGACGACACGGCGCAGGTCGATGCCGAGCTCCACCATGGCCACCACCCCCGGGTCGGCCAGGCCGACCGCCCCGCACCACCCGGCTCCGGCCGACGCCGCGGCCAGCAGGGCCAGCGCGAGGGTGGTGGCCCCGCCCCCCGGCCCCCCGGTCACCAGCGTGGTGGTCCCGCGGCGCAGGGCGCCGTCGGGGAACAGGGGCACCAGGGGAGCCGGGAGGGCCAGCAGCCGGGCCGAGGCGCTCGACACCGGGCGGGCCCGCTCGACCAGCTCGGGGGGGAGCGGCCGCCGGCGGGGAGGGAACTGGCCCGCCGGCGGCCGCGGGGGGGACGGGGAGGGGGATGCCGACCCCGAGGGAGAAATTACGAACATACGTTCGACTATACCGAGGGGGTGCTCCCCGCGCCCGGGGCGACGGAACCCCTGGTCAGGGCGGTCTTGAGCGCCGCAGACCCCCGCTCCCGGTCAGGGAGCCGGGGGGTTCCCCCAGATGTTGGGTTCGCCGGGGGCACCCCGGTCCCGACCCGGGGCGCCCCCGCGGGACCACGACCCGGTCGGAGAACGTCCCCCCGGCTCGGGGGAATCGCATCCCGGTCCAACCCTCGGGCCACGGCCCGTGATGCGGCTCGGACTCGGGGTGCCGCCCGGACGACGGCGCCGCCCGCGCACCGCCGACCAGTACCGGTCAAAGACCTCACGGTGCGGCCGGGCCAGACCCCGGCCGGGGCCGTCACCCCGCTCCGCGAGCCCCGGCTCCGCCGAGTAGCGGGCACGGCGACGGGCACCGTGGGAATGAGCGCAACCTCGCGCCGGCCCGTGCTATCGATGGGGCGACGGATCCCGGCCGAGCGGAGGATGACTGATGAAGAGGCTGTTCCTTGGGCTCTGCTTCCTGGTTCTCGTGTTCGCCGCCTCGATGTCGTTCATCTCCCTCGGCGTCTACGAGCTCCAGTGGTGGTGGTCGGCCGTCGGGGTCGCCATCCTCGTCGCCTTCGTCGCCCTGGGCGGCCTGATCGTGCCGTCGGCCCGCAAGGCCATCGCCGACGAGGACAAGAAGACCGAGGGTGCCCTCCTGCAGGCCTTCGGTGCGTTCTGCGCCATGCTCTTCTTGACCATGGCCCTGGTCACCTGGGTCCTCGGGGCCCGTCACGTCTCGAACAACTGGTACCAGATCCTCGGGCTCCTGATCTTCCTGGCCTTCGCCGGCATCGGGCTCCAGGGGGCCGTGGCCACGATGGGGCGGCTCTTCTACGTCTGGAACACGACCAAGATCGACCGGCAGCAGGCAACCGCCGCCTAGTCCCGCACCCGCCTCCCGACAATGCCCGGCGCGATGGTCTGGCTACTTCCAACGGAAGTGCACGAACACCCGACCGAAGTTGTGGGAGTCCTTCTCGACCCGGTGGTAGAGGGCCTTGATCTCCTTTTGGTCCAGGAACCGCAGCACCCGCTTCTTCAACTGTCCCGACCCCTTTCCGGGGATGATCTCGACCACACTCGCCTTCTTGGCCACCGCCTCGTCGATCACGGCCCGCAGGGCCCGGTCGATCTGGTCCCCCTGGTCGTAGACGTCGTGGAGATCGAGCTTGAGCTTCACCCGTCCATCCTGACCCCCCACTGGCCGGAGTGGTGACCGGCGGGGCCGGGGCCGGGGCCCGGCGCCGGACCACGGTGGTCCGGTGAGCTCGAGCTGGCGGGCGGTGGCCGAGGGCCTTCCCGGCCTCGCCTGGCTCCGGGCGACCGATGAAGGTCGGGCCTGGCTCGACCGCCTCGACCGCCTGGTGACCAGATGCGTCGAGGAGTGGTCGCTCACCCCCGGCGAGCCCTACCGGTCCGCCACCGTCTCGATGACCCTCCCGGTGCAACTGCCCGACCGGTCCCCCGCCGTGTTGAAGGTCCAGTTCCCCCACCGCGAGAGCACCCACGAGGCGGCGGCCCTGGTCCGGTGGAAGGGAGTCGGTGCCGTCCGGCTACTGGCCCATGCGCCTTCCCGGGGTGCGCTGTTGCTCGAGCGTTGCCATCCGGGTACCCCCCTCTCCGCAGAGGCGCCCGAGCGGGCGCTGCCGGTGATGACCGGCCTGGTCCGCCGGCTCTCGGTTCGGGCCGCACCGCCGTTCACGTCGTTGGGCGATGAGGCGGCGCACTGGGCGACCCAGCTCCCGCAGCGCTGGCAGCGGGCGGGCCGGCCGTTCGAACGGGCGCTGCTCGACAAGGCGGTCGGCCTCCTGAGCGAGCTTCCGGCCGGGCAGGGCCCGCAGGTCCTGATCCACCAGGACCTGCACGGCGACAACGTGCTGGCCGCCGGTCGACAGCCCTGGCTGGCCATCGACCCCAAGCCGATCGTGGGTGAGCTCGAGTTCGCGGCCGCCCCGATCGTCCGAAGCACCGAGCTGGGCGACGGCCCTCGAAATGCCTGGCGGCGGCTGGACCGCCTCGTCGACGACCTGGGCCTCAACGCCGAGCGGGCGCGGGGCTGGGCGTTCGCCCAGACCCTGGCCTGGTCCTTCGCGGACGACCGGGTGCTCGACCACAACGTCGCCATGGCCCGGTGGTTGATCGACCGTCCCCGGTGAGGTTCGCCGCCCGGTCGGTGGTCGGGTCTCCCGGGCGCCGACCGAAGGGAAGCGGAGAAACGATGGCGCGATCGGCAACGCCCCCGATCTCGGCCGCCGCCGCACCGGGCCGACGCGCCGCGGCCCCGAGATCGTCATGAGCGCTCCCGTCGCCCGCTGTAACGGCGATGCCGGGACCTCGGTCAGCCCGTCGGCGGCGGCTTGGGACTCGGGCCGTGGGCACAGCCGCGGCGATTGGGCCGACCCGAGCGGGCCACCAGCCCATGATCGAGACCTCCCCGATGACCCCTGCCTGACCGCTACGTTGGAGGCGGGCCGCACGTGGCGGCGAACAAGTCACCATGTGCGGACGCTTCTCCCTCTACACGCCACCCGCCCGGGTGGCCCGGTTCTTCGGGGCCACCCTGGCGGCCGGCGTCGACCCCGACGGGGATCCGAGCTGGAACATCGGGCCCACCCGGGACGTGGCCGGGATCACCGTCGACCCCCGTCACACCCCGGCCGGGGACGGCGGAGAGGCGGAGAACGGGGGCCGCCTGCTCGACGTCTACCGCTGGGGTCTCATCCCGTCGTGGGCCAAGGACCCTTCGGTGGGCAGCCGGCTGTTCAATGCCCGGGCCGAGACCGTGGCCAACCGGGCCTCGTTCCGGGCCGCCTTCGAGTCCCGCCGGGCGGTCATCCCGGCCGACGGCTTCTTCGAGTGGCGCAAGCCCCCGACCGGTGGTCGCATTCCCCACTTCTTCCACCGCGTCGACGGCGACCTGATGGCCTTCGCCGGCCTGTGGGAGTTGTGGCGGGACCCGCAGTCGCCCGCCGACCACGGGGGCTGGCTCCGGTCGTGCACGATCATCACCACCCGGGCCAGCCAGGACATGGACGGCATCCACAACCGGATGCCGGTCGTCCTGGAGCCGTCGGTCCTCGACGTCTGGCTCGACCCCGGCAACGGCGACCGTCACGAGCTCGAGGACCTGCTCCGGCCCCCGGCCCCGGGCACCCTGGCCCACCACCGGGTCGACCACCGGGTGGGCAACGTGCGAAACGACGACTCCGGACTGGTGGCCGAGGTGCACGGCCCGGTTGCCGGGGAGACCCCGACCCAGCAGTCCCTGCTCGACCAACCCCCGGGCTGAGTCACCCCGGCCACTCCGGGTCGCCGGCGTGAGTAGCGTGCCCAGGATGCGAGGGGGCGGGGCCGAGCGGGCGGGCGGGCGGCGGGGCGCCGTGGACCGGCGCCAGTTCCTGGGCATGGCCGGGGCGGCGGGCCTCGGCGCCCTGGCCGCTGCGGCCGGGGGCGGTGCGTCGGCGGCCACCGTCCGGCGGGCCGCCGCGGTCCGGGCGGCCGGTTCGGACCTGGGCGCGGTCGAGCACGTCATCTTCTTGATGATGGAGAACCGGTCCTTCGACCACTACTACGGGACCTACCGCGGGGTGCGGGGCTTCGACGACCATGCCAAGGGGAAACTGGGCGCCTTCTCCCAGGCCTTCCCGGCCAACACCACCCACCAACCGACCGGGCGGCTGCTCCCCTTCCACCTCGACACCGTCGCCACCGACATCGCCGACTGCACCTTCGACCTCACCCACTCATGGGGGCCCCAGCACATGTGCCGCAACGGCGGCCGGATGGACGCCTTCGTCGAGGTGCACACCGGTCCCAACAACGAGGGGACCGAGCAGGGCGTGCTCACCATGAGCCACTACACCCGGGCCGACCTCCCCTACTACTACGCGCTGGCCGACGCCTTCACCATCGGCGACGGCTACCACTGCTCGGTGATGGGACCCACCCACCCGAACCGGCTGATGCAGATCTCGGGCACCATCGACCCGTCGGGGACGGCCGGGGGGCCGGTGATCATCACCGACCCCCGTCCCAGTGCCCTGTTCAGCGTCCACTGGGACACCATGCCCGAAGTGCTCGAGGACGCCGGCGTCAGCTGGAAGTACTACAGCCCGACCGGCTCGCTCTACACGATCCCGACCATGGAGAAGGTCGGGATGACGGTCGACGGGACCCTCCCGTTCTTCTCCCAGTACCAGGACCCGTCGTCCGCCCTCTACCAGAAGGCGTTCCTCCCCACCTTCCCCGACGACTTCGCGGTCGACGTCAGGAGCGGCAACCTTCCCCAGGTCAGCTGGATCAGCCCCCCGGTCGGCTACGACGAGCACCCCCCGGCCCCCGCCTTCCTGGGCGAATGGTTCACCGACCAGGTGCTCTCCACCCTGGTCGCCAACCCCGAGGTCTGGTCCAAGACCGTGCTCTTCCACATGTACGACGAGAACGACGGCTTCTTCGACCACGTCGCTCCGCCGGTGCCGCCGGTCGGGACCCCGGGCGAGTACCTCACCGTCAACCCCCTGCCGGCGGCGGCCCAGGGCATCGCCGGGCCGATCGGCCTCGGGTTCCGGGTGCCGCTGCTGGTCCTCTCGCCGTTCAGCCGCGGGGGCTACGTCTGCTCCGAGACCTTCGACCACACCTCGCAGCTGCGGTTCTTAGAGGAGCGCTTCGGGGTCCGGGCTCCCAACATCTCGGCCTGGCGACGCCGGACGGTGGGCGACCTGACGGCGACCCTGCACATGGACCGGGCCGTCGGCTCGCTGCCGGCCCTGCCCGCGACAACCGACGACCCGACCTACATCGCCGCCAAGGGCTGCAGCACCACCGACCTCCTGGGGATCGCCGACAACCAGCCGCCCTACCCCCTGCCGGCCGTCCAGTCCATGCCCGACCAGGAGCGCGGGCGCCCCCGGCGCTTGGCCCGGCGCGGCGCCTAGCCCGTTCTCCTCACCCCACGACGGCCCGGGCGTAGTCCGCGGGCCAGTTCGGCGCACCGGGGGGAGCCGGGCGACCGATCGGCCCCCGGGTCGGCCAGGGCCCGGGCGTCATGGGCGGTCCTCAGCAGCCGTGGCCGGCGGCGGCGATCGTTCCCGGGGCGAGCCGGGGCACCCAGGTGGCAAGGACCTCGGCGGCCGGGCGCCCGGACAGTTCTCGTCCGAAGGTCGCCACCCAGTCGGGATAACGCCCGAGGGCGCCGAGGGCGCCCTCCCATCGCTCCTCGTCCAGCGGTCGGCCGGCCACCGGGGCCGGTTCCAGCCCCGCCGGTAGCGTTCCAGGAACGGCCCGACCTCGGCGCCGCGGCCCAGTCGGACCAGGGCCTCGGCCGCCATGGGGCCATGGTTGGAGAGGCCGGGCCCGAACTCGGGTCCATAGGCGGCCATCGCCGTGAAGGCCTCGTCGAGCACGCCGACGTCCACCCGGCCATCGTGGTGGCGGTCCCCGGCGCCATTCTATGGCGCTGTCCAGGGATTTTTCCATGCGGCCCTGGTCAAGGACCCCCAAACCTGGGATAGTTAAGTTCGGTAGATTATTGATGGCGTGGTGGGGCCGGAATTCGCCGGAGGTTCGAGTCCGGGCGGATCGGAAGCAAGGGCACTCACCCAAGGAGGGGGGCGTCAACCGTGATCACCTATTCGCCTACCACCCCGCTCGAAGCCGCGATCCTCGAGTCGGGACGGTTCGAGCTGGTAACCGATTCCGCCGGACGCGAGGTCGTCTGCGTCGGCCACCGCCGGCTGCCCAAGATCGTCCTCCAGCAGAAGTCCGAGGGGCTCCGCGACCTGATCGGGGCGGTCAGCGCCACCGGCGGGCGGGCCTTCTCGGTGGCCGAGGACGACCCCTGGCTCATCGAGGAGACCGAGCCCAGCGGCGACCCGGCACCGGTGGCAGCCGAGGAGTATCTCGTCATGGGGCTGCGGCTGATGATCTCGGAGGGGCGGCCGGTCCGGGTGGCGTCCGGACGTGACGTCGTGCGCCTGTTCCTCCTACCGTGGTCCATGCCGCCCAAGACCCTCCAGTTCGGGGGCGAGGCCCACTACGTGGTCACGAACACCCGCGGCGTGGTCGGCGACTGGGACGCCGCACCGGACGGCCGCCTCGGGGTGGTGGTCGGCGTGCTGGAGGTCTGGGCCGGCATCCTCGAGCGCTACCGCTCCGAGGGCTCCGAGCTGGTGTTCCGTTGCGACGTGCCGGTCCCGTGGATCGGGGACGGCGGCCTGACCAACGTCGTGCCCAGGACGGTGGCCGTCTACGAATCCCACGCCGCGGCGACCAGCAACGGCAACGGCTCGACCCCGGCCGCGGCCGAGTCGTGGATCGCCAAGTTCCCCGTCGTCATGAGCGAGGGCACGGTGGTCCACCCGGTGCACCTGCCCGACGACGTCGACCTGGCCGAGGTGCCCGACGGGCCCTGGGAGCTCGAGTGGCGCGGGTCGAGCGACTTCTCGCTCGAGAGTCTCAGCTGAACCGTCCACCGGTCACCGACCGGACCTGACGGCGCGTCGGCCCGGTCACTACCATGCCGGGGTCCCGACCCAGGAGCCCGACCCATGGCGACCACCCCACCCCTCCACGGCATCCGCGTCATCGAGGCGTCTGCGCTCGGTCCGGCGGCCATCACCATGCCCCTGGTCGACCTCGGGGCCGAGGTGATCAAGGTGGAGCCGCCCCAGGGCGACTACATCCGCGAGATGACATGGCCCATCGTCGAGGGGGTCTCGCTCATGCATCTCCACATCAACCGGGGGAAGCGGAGCCTGGTGCTGGACCTGCGTCGCGAGGCCGGGGTGGCCGCCTTCCGCGAGTTGGCGGCCGGGGCCGACGTGGTGGTCGAGGCGATGCGACCCGGGGGACTGGGCCGCCGGGGGCTCGGCTTCGACGATCTGGTGGCGGTGAACCCCAAGCTGGTGTTCTGCACCATCTCGGGTTACGGGATGACCGGGCCCTACAAGGACTACCCGAGCCACGGGATCGCCTACGACACCTGGGCCGGGATCGTCAACCCGGCCACCGACGAGGAGGGGTTCGCCTACATCCCCGAGCACGCGTCGATCGGGATCCACGCCGGCCCGCTGTTCGGGGCGCTCGGGATCCTGGCCGGGGTCATCCGGGCCCGCGAGACGGGCAAGGGCTCGTTCCTCGAGATCGCCCAATCCGACGCGGCAGCGGCCATGGACTGGTACCGCAGCGAGAGCTGGCGGGCCTACGAGCGACCCGAGTCCGAGGTCACCGGCAACAAGGCGGACGACTACGAGCGCCGGGCGCCGGGCACCGCCGGGATGCGCGAAGGGGTCCGCTACCAGGTCTACGAAACCTCCGACGGCCGCCACGTGCTGTTCATGGCCTCTGAGCAGGCCTTCTGGAAGAACTTCTGCGAGGGCATCGACCGCGTCGACCTCTTCGAGCGCTGGCCGGGCTCCAAGTTCGCCGACCACGCCCGGGGCAACGCCGAGCTGCGGCGCGAGCTCCGGACCATCTTCGCCACCAAGACGGCGGCCGAATGGCTCGAGTTCGGAGGCCGGGTCAACACCCCGATCGCACCGGTCAACACCCCGAGAACCCTCCTCGACGACCCACAGTTCGCCGACCGCTTCCCGCTCTACCCGGCCGCCGAGCTCGGAGCCGACGAGCTGCCGGGCCCGATCAAGTTCATCGGCGAGGAGCTGCCCCGGCCGACCAGGGCTCCCACCGTCGGTCAGCAGTCCGACGAGGTCCTGCGTGAGGTCCTGGGCTGGGACGACCGGCGCATCGCCGAGGCCCGGGCGGCCGGCGCCCTCGGCTGACGGGCCTCCGCCACGGTTGCCGCCCCGACACCGGCCGCTTCGACCGCCAAACGGGGTGCCGGCAGCGGGGCCAGGGCGGCCTTGCTCAGATGAGCACGGCGGCCACCAGGCCCACCGGCAGGACCAGCCAGCCCCACCGCACCGCCAGGTTGGCCAGGCCCGAGCGATAGCCGTAGAGGACCGCCTGCTGGATCGGGCTGAAGGCCGGGGCGCCGAGCGCCGAGAGCACGGCCACGACGGCCAGAGGGGCCGACGAGGTGACCAGGACGATCGGCAGGAGATAGGCCACCCGCACCGCGGCCAGCCAGAGCCAGCGCCAGGCGGCCGAGCGGGCCCGGTCCACCCCCAGGTTGTGCGGGTGGACCACCGAGCCCATGAACAGGCCGGCGCCGGTGAAGGCCAGGACCGGGGCGGCGACCCGCAGCACCAGGTGGGACCACGACGGCGCCGGGCCGGCCAGGTGGAGCAGGAGGCCGATCCCGAGGGCCAGGAGGGCCGACTGGTCGATCCAGCTGGTGGCGTGACGCTGGCGGCGCGGGGCGTCGCGACGCATCAGGTGGATGCACAACGCGTTGGGGCCGGCGTAGAAGGCGTTGGCCAGGGCGGCGATCATGATGGCCGACGGTCCGGCGATGATCCCGGCGATCGGCAGCACCCAGAAGGCGCCGTTGGGGCCGGCCGCCCACGATTCGAGGGCGGCCTCGCCGGGGGGCCGGCGGCCCCTGCTCACCATGGCCGCCCCGAGGAGGACCCACCCGACGCCGGCGATCAGGAAGGGCCCGACGACCTGGCGGGGGGCGGTGAGCTCCCAGGCGGCGAAGAGGCCGGTGGCCGCCGCCGTCACCAGGAGCTGGGCCCGCAGGTAGACGGGCCAGTGCGCCCGCAGCCGGGGGCCGCCGCGAGCGACGACCAGCCCGATGAGGGCCCCGGCGGCGTACGCCGCGAGCGTCAACACCGGCGTCGCTCGGCGGGGTCAGCCGCGCGGCCGACGAGGCTCGGTGAGGAAGGGCGGCCATGCCCGGTCCCCGATGACCGGGCGACGGTCCTGGACCTCTACTCCGACCACGTCGCCACGCCTCCGTCCCACCCGGGGCCCCGGGCCTCGCGCACGGCTCAGACTAGACAGCCGACCGGCGCCGACCGCTGATCCCGGGCCCTGGGGTCGGCGCCCGGCCGCTGAGTGCGGAACGGCGGCGCCACAACCTCGCGCTGGCTCGGGCAGACTGGAGCTCGGCCAGACTGTACCGAGCCGACCAGCCGGGCGGCGGGGTGCCGAAGGACGGTACCGGTCCCAGCCGAGAAGGGAGCGCCATGAAGGTCACCCGGATCCTGCACTCGTCGGTCAACGTCGCCGGTCGCCTGGGGGAGGCCGAACCCTTCTACCGTGACGTCCTCGGCCTGGCCCCGGCGCTCCGGCCCGAGATCCCGGGGGTGGGGGGTGGGTGGTTCACCGCCGACGACGCCCAGATCCATCTGGTCGACGCCCCCTGTGCCGGCGCCGGCGTCGATCCGACCGGACCCCATGTCTGCCTCGGCGTCGACGACATCGAGGCGGCGGTGACCGAGCTCTCGGCCCTGGGGCTCGAGACCCTCGTGGCCACCAGCCAGGGCGTCCTGCAGGTCTGGTTCTGCGACCCGGCGGGCAACACCATCGAGCTGCAAGAGGACCGACCGCTCGGCTGACTGCCGCCCGAGCGGGCCGCCGGCCCGGTTGCTCGCTATGGTCAACGCCGGCACCGGAGGGGTGCCCCGGGGACGGAGGGTGCCGTGGAACGGGTCCGATTGGGAGTGGTTGGCGCCGGCAACATCGCCGACCTGAATGTCGCCGGGTACCTGCTGCACCCGGCCTGCGATGTCATCGCCATATGCGACGTCAACGAGGGGGCGGCCAAGGAGGCGGCCGGCCGCTGGGGCGTGCCCAAGGTCTACACGGACCTGGCCGAGATGCTGGCGGACGACGACGTCGACGCAGTGGAGGTGCTCACCCCGACCCACCTGCACCACCAGCACGTACTGGACGCGCTCGACGCGGGCAAGCACGTCTCGGTGCAAAAGCCGGTCGCCAACTCGGTCGACGATGCGCGGGACCTGGAGCGGGCGGCCGCCCGGGCGAAACGGACCCTGCGGATCAGCGAGTGCTTCGTCCACTACCCGCCACTCGAGTTGGCCAAACAGCTGATCGTCGAGGGGGCGATCGGGCACCCGACGGCCATCCGCATCAAGACGGTGGTGGGCCAGACCGACTCGGCCTTCCAGGCCAATCTCCGGCCCGAGGGCTACGGCTGGCGACTCGACGATCGCAGCCCGGGCGGCCACCTCTTCGACGACATGGTGCACAAGTACGCGATGGCCCTGTGGCTGGTCGACCAGGACATCGTCTCGGTCCAGTCGGTGGTCCGGCGTCGGGACCTCTTCTTCGAGCCGTGCGCCGCCATCTTCGAGTACGAGGACCCTGGCCTCATCGGGGTGATGGAGGTGCACTACGCCCCGCAGATGTACATGCGCTCCAGCTACTACGGGGCGGACGAGTTCTTCGAGATCCAGGGCGACGAGGGCATGCTCTGGGTGACCAGGGCCACCGGAGAGATGCTCGACCTCGCCCCCGTCGTCCTCTACCGGGGCAAGGACAACGACATCACCACCACCGAGTTCCGGGACCTCGACGCCGACTGGGGCACCGGTTTCACCCGGTCATCGGCCCACTTCGTGGACTCGCTCCTGGCGGGCACCCCGGCCGCGATGTCGCCGGCCGAGGCGGTCAAGGTGCTCCAGCTGTGCTTCGCCGTCTACGCCGCCTCGGACACCCGCCGGCCGGTGGATCCGCGGACGATCACCGGCTCGATCACCCCCGAGGGCTGGGCCGACTGGTAACGGCCGGGGGCTGAAGACGAGGCCGAATCGAGCCTCGCGCCGTATCGACCTCGACCCTGGTCGGCCGTTGGTCTCGGCGCCTGTTCTGTGCGACCGGCTGACGTTCATGCTCGCCCTTCTCGCCGCTCCTCGTTGAGGCCTCCCGGCCCGTCCCCCCCGACCCTCGACACGGGCGTCGGCAACCGCCGGGGCGGGCAGCGGCCGCCGGTCGTCATTACCCGTGGGTAACGGCAGGGCCTTAAGTCCCTTTTCGGCCGCCCAGGCTTGGTTCACGTGCTCAAGCACTGAGAATCGACGATCGAAACCCGTTATGGTTGATCACTGCCAGTCCTTAAAGCCGGCACGCGACATTTAAGGACCCCAGAAGACTAAGGGGCTCCATGAGATCGGTCGAAGCAATCTCAATGTTGGCGGCGCGCGTTCGGGGATCAGATGCGGCCGCCGGCGAAGGTGCGGGGGTGACGCCGGGCGGCGACGGTGCACGGCCTCCTCGAAAGAGACTGAATCCTCATGCGCTCGCGTACCTGATTGGCCCGGCGGCCCTCGTCGTCGTCCTCGCCCTGCGGTGGTTCGGTCTCGTCGCTCAAGAGCCGGTATGGCTTTGGCTCGCCGTGTTCGTCACGATCCCCGCCGTCAGCATTGTCGTCGAATATCTCTATCTGCGCAGGCCGACGGGCGACCGGATGTATCTGCGGGTGGCTTGGCACGTGGCGGCGGTGACCGTCGTCATCTACCTCTCGGGTTGGGGCCCGGTCATGGTCGGGGCTTTTGCCTTTGTGGCGCTGGAGAACATCTCGGACAACGGATCCCGAACCTGGCGCATGACTGCCTTCTGGAGCCTGTTGGGCGTCGCCGTCGGACAGCTGGCGATTTGGCAACACTGGGCCCCGTCATTCCTGTCGGTCCCCGACGCCGAGGCGCTGGGGCTGATGGGCGTGTTCGTCCTGCTCTTCGTGATCCGGATGGCCGCGGCGACGATGGGGCAAAAGGAAGAAGCCGAAGATCGGTTCCGCTCCCTGGTTCAGCATTCCTCCGACACGACGCTTGTGGTCGACGAGGGAATGTTGATCAGCTATGCAAGCCCGGCGACCACGGCACTACTCGGGACGACTCCGGACAAGGTCGTCGGACGACGGGCCAACGAGTTCGTTCATCCCGACGATCGAGAGCGAGTGGAGTCCCAGTTCGCGGCTCGCCTTCTGTCGAACGCCGTCACCGAGCCCGTTCAATTCCGGATGGCCCACGCGGACAGCTCCTGGCGTTATGTTGAAGCCGTCGTGAGCGACCTCCGCGATCGCCCGTCGGTCGCCGGCTACGTGGCCAATGTCCGCGACATCTCCGAACGCAAGGAGGCCGAGAACCGCCTCGCCCACCAGGCGCTGCACGACCCGCTCACCGGGTTGTCGAACCGGACCCTCATTCTGGACCGGGCCGACCAGATGCTGGTACGGGCCCGGCGGGACTTTCGGCCCACCGCCGCATTGTTTGTCGACCTCGATAATTTCAAGGACATCAATGACACCTTGGGCCACGAGGCCGGAGACAAGGTTCTTCAGGCCGTCGCCAACCGTTTCACGGCCCTCTTGCGTGCCGGGGACACCGTTGGGCGGTTGGGCGGGGATGAGTTCGTGGTGCTCGTCGAGGGCATCTCCTTGGCCGCAGGCCCAGAGTTGGTGGCCGAACGACTCCAGAGCGCCCTGCGCGAGCCGTTTCGGATCGAAGGATACGAGGGCTACTCCCTCACGTTGTCGGCGAGCATCGGCATCGCCGTCGGGGACCGGGACTCGGCCGAGGACCTGCTGCGCGACGCCGACATCGCCCTCTATCGGGCAAAGGCACTCGGGAAGAACCGTTTTGCATCCTTCGAACCGGAAATGCAGTCCTCACTGCTCGACCGTCTCGAGCTCAGAATGGACTTGCACTCCGCCCTGGCGAACAACGAGCTCTTCTTGCTCTACCAGCCTGTGGTCGATCTGGAGAAGAACTCCACTCGTGGAGTGGAAGCCCTCCTGCGCTGGCATCATCCTGTCCGAGGGATGGTCCTTCCCGGAGAGTTCATTTCCCTGCTTGAAGAATCGGGCTTGATCGTCGAAGTCGGACGTTGGGTGCTCAGACAGGCGTGCCAGCAGGCCGCCGACTGGAACCGCCGGGGATACCACCTCGTCATGTCGGTCAACGTCTCGATGCGACAACTGGAGACTGACACCCTCGTCGATCACGTTCGAGAGGCACTGGCGGACAGCCATTTGGACCCCGGCAGCCTCGTCCTCGAGGTCACCGAGACGACGATCATGCGGGACGCCAGCGCCACGATTCGCCGCCTCCGCGGACTCAAGGAGCTCGGAATTCTCATCGCCATCGATGACTTTGGCACCGGCTACTCCTCCCTGGCCCACTTGCAACAGTTCCCGGTTGACGCACTGAAGATCGACCAATCCTTCATTTCGGCGATGGCCGATTCGCCCGAGTCCGCGGCGTTGATTCACACCTTGGTCGAACTGGGCCGGGCCCTCGGACTCGAGACCGTCGCCGAGGGGATCGAGGATCGCTCGCAGCTGGAAAGACTCCGAAGCGAGGGCTGCCATTTTGGCCAAGGTTTTCTCTTCTCGCATCCGGTGTCACCTGACGCTTTCGAGGCATACCTCGCCCAATCGTCCGGCGGAGGCGTGGCGCACTCCAGACGCCAGGTTGCGGGCAGTGGCTCATCGCGTCCTCCCAGGGGTCAGCCACGCAAGAGGGGGAAGCCCGGTTCGGCCGTGCCGGTCGGGACGGCGTGAGGAAGCCGCCCTGATCACCCCGATGGGGGGCCGCTGAGCCTCGGCGGCGGGTAGGCAAGGGAGTTGTTGCGGTGCGTGTCCCCGGGCCACGCGGGCATCTCTGTGGCTCCGCCATGGTGTCTCCGGCGGTCCGGATGCGTCCATTGGACGGGGCGTCCGAAACGGAGGCGAGGATGCCCCCGGCACCGGCCCGGACGACAGTCAGTCTGTCGTCCACCACGCTGATCGCGGTGACGGCGGTGGTCCTGGGACGGGTCTGTCGTCCACCACGCTGATCGCGGTGACGGCGGTGGTCCTGGGACGGGTCTGTCGTCCACCGCGCTGATCGCGGTGACGGCGGTGGTCCTGGGACGGGTCTGTCGTCCACCGCGCTGATCGCGGTGACGGCGGTGGTCCTGGGACGGGTCTGTCGTCGACCGCGCTGATCAGGGTGACGGCGGGTGTCATGGGACGCTCGGGAGCCGAGCGCGTCGGCGGACGGGAGTCGCTCAATGAGAGGGGGGAGACACCAGTTGGTTGGGGTCCGAGGACCCCAGGACCAATTGGGCCAGCACATTCACCAACTGGGCGGCCGAGCGGACCTTCCTGTTGGACGAGTGGAGCGCCGTTTGGACGTTGCTCTCGGCCAGGGCCCTCGCCTGCGGTTCGCCGATGGGCGGAGGTGGGCGTGCCGCGGTGAGCGCCACGACCGCTCGCAGTTGCCTGGACGGGTTGCCGACGCTCACCGTGTAGGGCGCCGGTGTGCGGGTCACGCCGTGGGTCTGGGGGGCGACGTAGGCGATCCGGCTCCCGTCGGGACGGATGAGGACTGTGTCGAGAACGGCGTGGCCCCCGACGACGACGCCGCCGTGGACCGCAGGCGGTAGGTACAGAAGCGTCTCGGCCGACCGGTCACCCCGGGGAACGGTCGCGGTCGCCTCGGCCACCATGGCGAAAGCTTTCGTCGTCAGGTCGTAGCGGTAGGCGCCCAATACGCCGGCCGTGGCGACGGGCCACACCCGGGCCACGGCGTCCTGGCGGCTCAAGATGGGGAGATCCGCTTCGGACGGGGTGGCCTTCGGGTTGCCGGTCCCGGGTGTGCCGTTTGCGGTCGTCTGGTAGCTCGAGTGCTGCCAACGCACACACCAGCAGCTCCCTGCGGTCTTGGCCAGTCCTTTCCACGCCCAAAGAGTGCCGCCGGTGAGAGTGGCCTCTTGTGCCGTCAGTTCCTTCGAGACGATCGTGGCATCTGTGCTGGACGAGTCGCCGAACTCGGTCGTGAACACCGCGGCGTGCATGGCCTGCGCCTCGGCCTCCGCCGTCTGGTAGCCGAAGGTGAAGTTGGGCGGGAACCCGCCCCCGCCGGGCTTCTCACCCAGGAGCTCCTGGTTGATGGTGAAGGCATAGGTGTAGACGTGGGGCGCAAAGACGAGGTTCGGATAGGTCGAGAAGGGCGTGCTCACCTGGATCGAGAAGTCGACGAGGTTCCGGTAGGCCAGGGGCTCGAAGAAGATCTGCTGGCGGGCCACGTGGGCCAGGCGGGGGTACGCACATACGCCGGTGAGCGAGGTGGGCGAATTGCTCAGACAGGTGGGCTTTCCGTCCCGCACCCCGGTCAGAGCCTCGATGGCCCGCGTATAGAAGGGGTAGAGCTCCTGGCTCGAGGCCTGGTAGCTGTTCGCGATCGGTAGCGATGAGAGAGAGCCGGGTTGCGGCTCGTTCATGAGTTCGTAGCCGAGGACGGATGGGTCGCGTTCGAAGCGGTTGGCGAGCGTCGCCAGGGCCCCGATGTAGTGGTCCTGGAGTCCGGTGCCCGGCGCCGAGCCCTGGGGTGCCGGGACGCCGGCGTTGTCCCAGAAATTGACGAACGCCGCCCCTTCGGCCAGGTTGAGCTCGTCGATCCCGCCGACGGCGCATCCGGGCCTGCCATCGGCCATCACCGCCCATCCCGGCGCGCCGTCCGAACCTCCCGAAGGGACACAGCCCGACGGCACGGCCTTGGCCGCGCTCGGGACGATATAGCGGGAGTACTGGTCCTGATGCATGTCGAGGATCACGTAGATGCCCTGCTGGTGGGCCCACCCGACGACCTGGGCCACCCGGTTGAGGTACGTGGTGCTGTAGGTACCCGTCGAGGGCTCGAGTTGGCTCCAGTTGAGGACCAGGCGCACCACGTTGACGCCGAGCGCCCGCATCTGGGCAAAGTCGTCGCCGCTCCCCGGAGCGCTCGACTGTGCGAAGGCCGGCTTGGACGCCTGGACCTCGCAGAGCGGGGGCTGGGGGATGAGCACGGTCGCCTTCGGACACTTGCCAAGGTAGGAGGAGGGCGCGACCGGGAAGAGCGCCGGACCACCGTCGGCGTCGGGGTAGGCGACATCCTCCATCCCGACCGCCGCCACACCGTGCAGGAGGATCTCCCGGCCTTGGGGATCGGCGAGGTACGGGGTGCGGTCAGCCCCGGTGACCGGCGTCACCACATGGAGGAACGGCAAGGGAGCGACGCCGGCGACGGTCGACGCCCCGAGCGGGGGTGGCGCGACCCAGGTCAGCGACCCCGCGAGGGCGGCCGCCGCAACCAGCAACGCTCGTCGCGGGACCTCCCGGCGCATGGCGCGGCAACTTACACCGAGGATCTGGACGTCACGGATCGGTCCCACGCCCTCTCGACCGGACCGAACATCCGATTCCGAGCGGGACCGTCGGTCCACACCGACCTTCGAGCGGTCAGGGCCATGCTTCGATTGACATCAAAGGGCCCTGTATCTACGCTCAGCGACTGTCGAGACAAGAGGTTGGTGGCGACTCGTAGCCCGAACGTGCAGGAGGCGAGGACATGGGACGTCGATCGTTGGTTGGGGCTGGTGTGCTCGGTGGCCTGGCGGCTCTGTTGATCTTTCCTTCGACGGCCGTGGCTTCGCCCAACGGTCAGCCCGGTGCAGGGGGCGGATCTCAGTCCTTGCCGTCTGCCTGGTCCGCTGCCTGTGGCGGCTCCGCCGATGGCGCCAGCGCCACCTCGGCCTCTTGTACCGCCATCCAGCTCGACCGCCCTTCGACGTGGCAAGGTCACCACCTGTTCCCGGCCCCTTCCCTCGTGGGTGGGGGCGCCTCGGCAGCGACCACCCCGGCGGGCTACGACCCCGCCGAGCTGCAGCAGGCGTACAACCTGACGGCAGCCATCGCCAGCGGGGGAACGGGAAGGGCCGTCGCCATCGTGGACGCGTTTGACGATCCCAACGCCCTGTCCAATCTCTCCACGTACCGCGCCGAGTGGGGATTGGAGCCGATCTGCACCGGGACCGTGACCACCGGATGCGTCATCGTGAAGAAGCTCGACCAGTACGGCCTGGCCGCGCCACTCCCGCCCCCGAACGCCGGCTGGTCCGAGGAGATCTCGGTGGACTTGGACATGGTCTCAGCGGTCTGCCCCACCTGCAACATCCTGCTGGTGGAGGCGAACTCGTCCAGCCTCGCGAACCTTGCCCGGGCCGAGGACACCGCAGCGGCATTTCGGCCGAAGGCGATTGGGAACAGCTACGGCGGCCTGGAGTCGGCATTTGAGACCAGCTACGACATCGCGTACACCCACCCCGGCATCGCCATCACCGCATCGACAGGGGACAGTGGCTACGGCGTCGAGTACCCGGCCGCCTCACCTGATGTCACCGCCGTGGGGGGGACCACCCTCTCGCCGGCGAGCGGCTCCAGCCGTGGCTGGAGTGAGACGGCATGGTCCGGTGCCGGAAGCGGTTGTTCCAGAGTGGAGGCCCAGCCCACCTGGCAGACGGCGGTGGCCAACATCAAAACCGAATGCGCCAAGCGCGCCGTCGCCGACGTGGCCGCGGTGGCCGATCCCAACACCGGGGTGGCCGTCTATGACACGTACGGTCTCGGAGGATGGACGGTGTTCGGGGGAACCAGCGTTTCCGCCCAGGTCATCTCGGGGATCTACGCCCTCGCCGGAGGGCCGGGCAGCTCAACGGCGGCTTCACGGCTCTACGCGTCCCCGTCGAGTGATTTCTTCGACGTGACGTCGGGCAGTAACGGAACGTGCGGGACGGATCTGTGCAACGCGGGGGTCGGTTGGGACGGGCCCACGGGCTTGGGCACGCCGGATGGGATAGGGGCCCTGTGAGGCGCCGGGCGATCCGACCAGCCTGAGGAGCAGGAGGGGTGGGGGCTGTCCTCGCCGGCCGAGCCCTCGCCAGGTGGACGCCCTACCGGAGGTGTCCACCTGATCGCCACCCGCGGCGAGGATCGACCGTCCCGGGACCGGTTCGGGCGCCCCGTCGTTCACGGCGCCACCGGGGCCCGACGGACCCGCCGGGCTCGGGCCGCGTTCAGGTGCGAGCTCAGGTCGACCAGGACGGCCACCCCGACGACCACCCACCCGGGGCCGGTCACCCCGCGCTGTGGCTGGTAGGCCACGGCCCAGGCGAGGGTGGTCCAGGGAAGCACCAGAAACCCGACCAGGGCCACCCAGAACGAACCGAAGGCCACCGCCATCTGGTTGGTGAGCAGCCAGACGAGAAGGATGGCCAGCCGGGGAGAGAGCACCGCGACCAGGGCCACCAGACATCCCACGCTCCGACCCTAACCCCGGGGCGCTCGCTCAGACCGAGGCGAAGAACTCGACCAGGGCGTCGCCCACGGCGCCCACGTGGGTCATCACCCCGAGGTGGCTGGACCGGGGAACTTCCACATAGCGGGCGCCCGGGATGGTGCGGGCAGCCTGACGGGCCAGTGCCGGGGGCGAGTCGATGTCATGCTCGAAGGCGACCACGAGGCACGGGACGGTGACGCCCGGCCAGCCCGTCGTGCGGGTCGGGTCGGTCGACCAGGCCAGGCAGGCCTCGTACTGGCCGAGTCGGCCCGGGTTGGGCCACGGCTCGAGGTCGGCGATGAGCGAGAGCCAGTCCTCCACCACCTCGTCGTCCTGGAGCTCGGAATTGGGCAGGTAGCGGAGGGTCTCGGTGGCGTAGAAGAGCGGCGGCAAGTCGGGGTAGTCGCGTGAGAGGTCACGCTCGACGGTGGTGATGGCCTTCTCCCAGGCGGTGGGCCGGTTGGCGCTCCCCATGAAGGCGGCGGCCCGGACCCGTTCGGGCTGCTCGACCACCAGGGTCTCGCAGATCCATCCCCCCATGGAGTGGCCGGCCATCCGGACCGGTTCGCCCAGGTCGAGGTGGTCGAGCAGGGCCACGGCGTCGCCGGCCATCTGGGCGACGGTGTAGGGGGCCGGCGGCGACGAGGAGGGTTCGACCCCGCGGTTGTCGAAGGTGACCACCCGGTAGCCGGCGGCGACCAGGCGGGGGCCCAGACCCAGGTCCCAGGCGGCGGCCGGGGTCCCGCACCCGGCCACCAGGACGACCGGCGGCCCCTCCCCCCGGACCTGGTAGGCGATCGAGACGTCAGCGAGTTCGACGACGGGCACGGGCATCCTTCCGTTCCGGGCCTCGGGCGACGGCCGGTCGGCCCCGGGCGTCAGGTCCGGGCCTCACCCGGCGAGTATGGACGACAGGAGGCGCGGGGCGATGTTGCGGCCGGTGACCACCACCGCGCTCGGGCGGCCGTCGGGGATGATACGTCCCGAGTGGAGGGCGGCCACGGCGACAGCCCCCGCCCCCTCGGCGACGATCCCGTGCTCGAAGGCGAGGAACCGGATGGCGGCCCGGATCTCCTCCTCGCTCACCTGCAGCATCTCCACCCCGCGGGCCCGGCAGATCTCGACGGTGACCGACCCCGCCTCGATGTTGCCGGCCAGCCCGTCGGCAATGGTCGTCCCGACGGTGACCGGCACGGCGCGGCCGACGGCGATGGCCGCGGTCATCGACGCCGACTGCTCGGACTCCACCCCGACGACCCGGATGTCGCGGCCCTCGGTGGCCAGACAGATGCCGGACGCCAGCCCGCCCCCGCCCACCGGGACCACGACGGTGCCCAGGCCTGGCACCTGCTCGATCAGCTCGCCGGCCAGGCTGGCCTGGCCGGCGATCACGTCGGGGTCGTTGTAAGGGGAGACGAACCTCCCGCCGCCCTCCCGGGCTAGCCGGAGGGCCAGGGCCTCGGCCTCGTCATAAGTCCGGCCGTGACGCACGAGCTCCACCGAGAACCGCTCGAGCGCGGCCACCTTGGGCGCCGACGCCGTTTCCGCCACGACCACGGTGGCGTCGGCCCCGAGACGGTCGGCGGCGTAGGCCAGACCCAGCCCGTGGTTGCCGGCCGAGGCGGCAACCAGTCGGGACACGAGGTGACGCTCGGCCGCCGCGGCCACCGCCGCCAGGCCGCCCCGCACCTTGAACGAGCCGGTCGGCTGAAGGGTCTCGAGCTTGAGCCACACCTCGGGTCCGAGCCCGGGCACGGCCAGCACCGGCGTGGGCGGGAGGTGGCGGCGGACCATCTCGGAGGCCGCCTTCAGCGCGGCGGCATCGGGCATCTCGACATGGCGCATCACCGGCCAGTCTTCCCGACATCGATCTACAGTGCGCCATGGCCCCACTGATCGAGCGCACGGTGGACCGCCTCCGGGTGGAGATCCACGCCGACCCGGGCGCCCTGGCCGCCGCGGCGGCCGACCGGGCGGCCACCGTGATGCGCGCCGCGGTCGAACATCGGGGTGCGGCGCACGTCATGTTCGCCACCGGCAACTCACAGCTGGCCTTCATCGACCGCCTGGTGGGATCGACCGAGGGTGTGCCGTGGTCTGACGTGGTCGTCTTCCACATGGATGAGTACGTCGGGGTCGGCCCCGACCACCCGGCCGGTTTCCAGCGCTGGATCCGGGAGCGCATCGTCGAGCCGGCCCGTCCGCGGGCCGCCCACTACCTCGACGGGCTGACCGACCCCGGGGCCGAGTGCGCCCGCTACGCCGCACTGCTCGACCAGCTCCCCCTGGACCTGTGTGTCCTGGGCATCGGCGAGAACGGGCACCTGGCGTTCAACGACCCACCGGTGGCCGACTTCGACGACCCGCTCGACCTGAAAGTGGTGGAGCTCGACACCGCCTGCCGGGCCCAGCAGGTGCACGAGGGCCACTTCGCCGACATCGAGGCGGTACCGACCCACGCCGTCACCGTCACGATCCCGGCCCTGCTGCGGGCCCGCCGGGTCCTGGCCGTCGTGCCCGAGGACCGCAAGGCGGATCCCGTGCGGGCCGCCCTGGAGGGCCCGGTCACCACGGCGTGCCCGGCCTCGGGCCTGCGGGCCGCCGCCGACGCCACCCTTCTGCTCGAGCCGTCTTCGGCCCGACTGCTCCCCTGGCCCCCCTGACCCGGGCCGCCGGAGGTGAACCGGCGCCGCCCGGTCTACTCGGAGGGGGTGTGCCCGAGCCAGCGGTCGAGGAACGGATAGGCGGCCAGACCGTGCCACTGGTGGTCGCCCACGAAGACGTCGTGGACGATGCGGTCGCTCGCCCCGTGATGCTGGTAGACGGCCCGCAGCTGCCCCACCGACTCGCTGGCCGCCGCCACCGGGAACAGCAGGTCTTCGGTGCCGGTCTCCACCAGCAGCGGGCGGGGGGCGATGAGCGCCCCCAGGTCCACGTGTTCGATCTGGCCCAACATTGCCGGAAGGACCTGGGAGCCGCACATGTTCCACGGCACCTTGTGCGACTCGGACCAGCTGGACAGGAATCCGCTCACGACGGCACAGGCCACCCGGTCATCGGTGGCCGCCAGGAACAGGGTCATGGTCCCGCCGAGCGACAGGCCGACCATCCCGATCCGCTTGGCGTCGACCAGGGGGTGATCGGCCAGGACGTCGAGGGAGCGGGCCAGGTCCCAAAGGTTTTGGGTCAGCGGGCTCCATCCGGCCATGACGGCGTGGACCAGGTTGGTGTCGCAGGCGTAGTGGTCGGGCGGGTTCCAGTCGGCCCGCTCGCCGAAGCAGCGCAGATCGGGCGCCAGGACCACGTAGCCTCGCCGGGCCAGTTGGGCGGCGTAGTCGCCGTTGGGGGCCTCGGTCGTCTCGAGGCCGACCACCAGGGACTTGCCCGGGCCGTGGCCGTGGCAGGCCAGGACGGCCGCCCCGGGCATGGACCGCCCGTCGGGGACGAGCAGGTAGGCGGGCACCGACATGGTGTCCTCGGTGTCGAAGACGATCTTCTCCCGGCGGTACCCGTCGCACTGGACCGTCTCGAGGGTCTCGACGTCGGGGAGCACCCGCTCGGGGACCGGCCCGAGCAGCTCGGTCAGGCGCGCGCGGCATCGGGCCCTCCAGGGCTCGAGCCCGCCCAGGTCGCCCACGTCGAGGGGATCGGCCCTGGTGGTCGCCATCAGGCGGGTCACCCACTGGAACCACGGCGAGTAGTTCCGACGCCGCTCACCTGCCCCGGCCGTGCTCACGTTCCCTCCGTTCCGGTGCGCCCCTGGCCCGGTGGCCGGCACCCGGACCAAACATAGGGCGGTCCCCGGTTGAGGGTGGGCCGGGCCTGGGGCACACTGGACCCGGTGACCATCGCAGCCGAGCTCGACATCCGCCCACTCTCCCCATTGATCGGCGCCGAGATCCTCGGCCTGGACCTCTCGGCGCCTCTCGGCGACGAGTTGACGGCCGGGGTGCGGGCCGCCCTCAACACCCACCATGTGATCTTCTTCCGGGACCAGGACCTGGCACCGGCCGAGCAGGCCGATTTTGCCCGCCACTTCGGCGAGGTCACCGAGGCCCATCCGGTCCTACCCTCGATCGAGGGGAGTCCCGAGGTCCTGGCCATCGACAGCCGGGTCGACCGGGCCGCCTGGTGGCACACCGACGTGACGTTCACCGAGACCCCGGCCCTCGGGTCGATCCTCTACATGCTCGAGGCGCCCGAGGTCGGTGGCGACACGATGTGGGCGAGCCTGCAGGACGCCTACGACGGGCTGGCCGACCCGGTGCGCGAGATGTGCGACAAGCTCATCGCCATCCACTACGACCCGTGGTTCGCCGCCGAGGTGGACGAACGGGGTGGCTACGAGTGGAACGGTGAGCACCGGGACAAGCTGCTCCCGGCCCTTCATCCGGTGGTGCGTACCCACCCCGAGACCGGGCGCAACGGACTGTTCGTCAACACCCAGTTCACCCAGACCCTGCTCGGGCTGTCGAAGATGGAGAGCAACGCCATCCTCGAGCTCCTCTACCACCACTGTGAGAAGCCCGAGTACACCTGCCGCTTCCGCTGGCGCCCCGGGTCGGTGGCCTTCTGGGACAACCGGGCAACCCTCCACTACGCCCTGGACGACTATGGCCAGACCCCCCGTTTCGCCCACCGGGTCACGCTGCGGGGTGACCGGCCCTTCGGGCCGGCCATGCCGCGGGCCTGAACAGAGCGGCCGGGACCGAACCGGTACGGTCCGGGCCGTGGGTTTTGGTCTGCTCGGGGTCGCCGCCGTCTCCTTCGCCGCCACCAACGTCGACAACCTGGTGGTCACCACCGCCCAGTACGCCGCCGCCCCGGTCGACCGGGTCCGCCGCATCACGGCCGGCCAGCTCTGCGGTTTCGCCGTCGTGCTCGGCGTCAGCGCCGGCGGCGCCGCGGCGCTCTTCGAGATCCCGACCCGGTGGATCGGCCTGCTCGGGCTGGTCCCCCTCGTCCTCGGGCTGCGGGGCCTGGTCGCCCTGGTCCGCTCGCCCGACACCCCCTGGGGCTCGCGCTGGCCGGTGGCCGGCGGCTTCACCACCGCCGCCCTGGTGACCATCGGCCTCAGCGCCGACAACCTCGCCGTGTACATCCCCTTGTTCAGGGAGCACACGGTGGCGGCCGGGGCGGTCGTGGCGGCCTGCTTCACCGTGTTCGACGTCGCCCTGTGCGCCGGCGCACGGTTGGCCGGACGGCACCGGCGCACGGTCGGGTTCCTCCAGCGGGTCGGATCGTGGCTCTCCCCTCTGGTCTACTGCGTCATCGGGGTAGTCGTGCTGATCGGGGCCGGGACGATCCGCTGACCGCCCGGGGATCCGGGGCCCCAGGGCCCGCCGGCCTGGGGCGCTCCCCCCCCACCGTCGCAGGTCGACTACCGGGAGCGGACCTCCCCGGTCATGCCCTGAACGGGCGATCGACACCTCGTTGCGGGCCGGCCCGATTCTCGCGCACCTAGCGTGACCGCCTCACCCGGTCGGCGTCACCAGGGGCAGCGGCTGCCAGCTGTGAACGACCACCCAGCAGGTGCCCTGGGGCTGGTCGTTCGTCTTGAGCTTGCAGAGCGACGACGGCGGCACGTTGTTGTGCAGCTCGACCACCTGGAACTGGGTCGGCCCGTCGTACTTGTTGGGCCCGTAGCTGAGGACCGGGGAGAAGCCGCCGGGGAAGTTCTTGATCCTCGACATGGCCTGGACGAAGGTCCGGCGGTTGAGGGTGCTGCCGGCGTTCCGCGCCGCCGTGGCGAAGAGTCGGATCACGTTGCACCAGCCCTGGATCGGTCCCTGTTCTTCGATATAGGAGGTCTGGGCCGGCGGCACCCGGTTGGGGTAGGCCTTGTGCCAGTCGGTGTAGCAGCTGCGCACCCCGGGGTCGTAGCCCCCCTGGCTCTCGGGACGGGCGTCGTCGAACCCCCCGAGGGTGTAGGTGGTCACGCCCTGCTGGCCGTCGAGGGCCTGCTCGTAGGGGACGGGGATCAGCCCGAGGGCCGAGGAGATGGACACCTCGTAGTCGCTCAGGAGGAGCTTGGGGAAGTACTGCTGCTGGGTCTGGGCCTGGAGCACCGGGAAGAAGGCATTGAACGGGATGAGCGGGATCACCGAGTTCACCCCGGCCGTCTTCAGCTTCTGGACCACCAGGGGCGCCTCGGTGTTGGTAGTGGCCGTCTCGGAGGGTTCGGCGGCGATCGTCTCGACCGTCGCGTTGACCCCGGCCCGTTGGAGGTCGGGGATGAGGTACTGGTTCAAGGCGAGCTGGTCGCTGGCCCGGTCGCCGGCGATCACCCCCACCTTGCGGCCGTTGCCGAGGAGCCCGGACTGCAGGCCCCAATTGACGGTGGCCTGCAGGACGGCGGCCTGGTCCGGCCCGGTCCACCACAGGTAGGGGGCCCCCTTCTGGGTCCAGTTGCTCACCGTGGTCCATTGGCTGATGAGCGGGGTGTGGCCCTCCTGGGTGACGCAGAGCTGGTTGTCGTCCCGCCAGGTCCCGACGCCGTCGAGGACGGCGAAGGCGGCCGGGGTCCCTTCGGTCCAGTCCTTGCACAGGGCCCGCACGCTGGCCTCGTCGGTTGGGTCGAAGGTGGTGATCAGGGGGTTGATCTTCTTGCCGTTGATGCCACCCTGCTTGTTGATCTGGTTCACGAAGAAGTGGATGGCCTTGACCTGCTCGCCGAACTCGACGTCCTGGGCGAAGCCCTCCTTGCCGGCCAGTGAGTTGAGCGAGACCACCGGGAAGCCCACGTTGATCGCATTGCCGCTGATGCCCCGGGTGCTGGTGCTGGCCTGGTTGACGGCACTGGAGCCCGACCCCCCGGTCGAGGCACCGGCGGCCGAGCCGGTCGGCCCGGGCGACGCCGGCGCCGGCGCCGCCGCCACGTAGACCACCGTCCCGACACCGACGGCCAGAACGAGGGCCACGGTCCGCAGCTGGGTCGGGCGCGGGCGCCTGAGGAACCGCCGACCGGCCCGCCCGGCGCCCCGGGCCGGGTTCCAACGCCTGATCGTGGCTCGGTCAATCCCCATCGGTCGGCTCCCCTCCCCCGTCGCCGGTCCTGGTCGGACCGGACACCGCCAGTGCCTCTTCACTGGCCCCCAGGTACGCGGCCAGGGCCCGCGGGTCGCGGCTGACCTCGTCCGGGGTGCCCGAGGACACCACCCTGCCGGACTCCATCACCACCACCGTCGAGCAGAGCTCGAAGACCAACGGCACGTCGTGCTCGACCAGCACGATGGTGCAGTCTGCCACCTCGTGGAGCCGCCTGAGCAGCGGGACGAACGCCTCGGCCTCGCGTTGGGCGATGCCCGCCGTCGGCTCGTCGAGCAACAGGAGTCGGGGGCCGGCCAGGACGATCGAGGCCAGATCCACCACCCGCCGGGTCCCGGTCGACAACTCAGCCGTGCGGTGGTGGCGGAACCGGCCGAGGCCGAATGAGCCGATCACCCGGTCCACCGCCTGTCGCTTCTGGCGCTCCGAGCGACGGGCCCAGGGCATCTGCAGGGTGGAGGAGACCACGCCCACCGAATGGCGGGCGTCCTCGCAGATCAAAAGCACGTCCTCGACCGAGAGTTCGGGGAACAGGCGGCAGTCCTGGAAGGACCGGACCGTACCGACGCCGATCCGCTCCTCGGGGAGGAAGTCGGTCAGGTCGGTCCCGTCGACGCGCACCGTGCCTTCGGTCGGTTTGACGTTGCCCGACACCGCGTCGAGCGTCGTGGTCTTGCCCGAGCCGTTGGCGCCGATCAGCCCAACGATGGATCCGGGCTCGGCGCCGAGGCTCACCCCGTCGACCGCCCGGAGGCCCCCGAAAGCGACCACCAGGCCCTCCACCTCGAGGCGGGCCGGTCCCTTGGCGACCATCATCCGACCTCCCCGGCCACCGGCTCGCTCAGCTCGTCGACATCGACCGCGTCGGGCGTCCCTTGGAGGTCTGGCGGGGGGGGACCGGGGCGCTCGAGCAGCCAGCGCACGCCGGTGCTCGTCACGTCGCCCAGCTGGTGCATGACCTGGGCCAGGCCCCCGGGCAGGTAGAGAATGAAGGCGATCAGCCCCAGTCCGCTGGTCAGGAACTGGATGGTGGGCGTCGAGCCGAAGATGGCCGGGAGGCCGACCAGGTACACGGCGCCCAGCACGGCGCCGGGGACCGAGCCCAGCCCACCGATGACCACCATGGAGACGATCAGGATCGAGACCGAGGGGTCGAAGGTGGAGGTGTTGAAGCGCTCGTCGGCGAAGGCTAGGCAGACCCCGGCGTAGCCGGCGATGAACCCGGACAGGGCGAAGGCCAGGAGCTTGGTCCGGACGACCGGGATGCCCATGGCCGCCGCGCCGATCTCGTTGTCGCGCACGGCGACCAGGCGCCGGGCGACACCCCGGTCCCGCCAGATCCGGACCATCAGCACCGACACCACCAGGACCCCGAGCGAGAACCAGGCGAAAGCCCGCTCCGACGACAGGTTGATACCGAACAGGCTGGGCCGGGCGATGAGGGTGGAGGCCGGGTTGGGCAGGCCCGTACAGAGCTGTTTGCCGACCAGCGGGACCGTCCAGCACGGGGTGGCCAACACCGAGACCTGCATCCACAGGGCGAAGGCCAGCGTCGAGACCGCCAGGTAGAGCCCGCGCACCCGCAGGGCCGGGAGGCCGACCAGCACCGCGATGACCGCGGTCACGGCGCCGGCGAAGGGGAGGAGCAGGACGAGCGGGATGCTGGTGCCCAGGTGGGCCGCCATCACCGCCCCCACCGCCACCAGGCCGAACTGGCCGAGGGAGACCTGCCCGGCCCAGCCGGTGAGCAGGGTGAGCGAGAGGGCGATGACCCCGAAGATGCAGATCTGGCTGAGCAGATACGAGCGACCGGTGCTGATCACGAGGGGCAGGAGGGCGGCAACCACCACGGTGAGGACCACCCCGGTCGTCCCGACCCGCGAGCGCAGGGCGTCGGAGGCCCGGCGCGTCGAGGCGGAACCCTGCAGCCAGGTCGAGCGCTCCTCGGTACGGGCCCCCTTGCGCAGTGCCGCCACCCGGACGAGCAGGATCACGAGCAGGAGGGCGAACATGATCGTCTGGACGGCGGCGGTCGAGGAGATGTTCCAGACGAGGACCTCGTAGACGACCCCCACCCCGATGCCGGCGATGAACGAGACAGTGAGGTTGACCATGGCACCGATCAGGGCGGCGGTCAGGGCGAAGAGGAGGAGGTCGGGGCTGAGGGGCTGGGTAAGGACACTTGTCTGGCCCGGGGAGGCCAGGATGGCAGTGAAGGCCGAGAGCACCCCGGCCAGGGTCCAGGCCAGGGTCGAGGTGCGCCGGACCCAAACCCCCGACAGGCGGGCCGAGTCGGCGTTCTCCGACATGGCCCGCATGGCCAGGCCCCAGGGGCTGAACTTGATGAACGCGGCCAGGGCCAGCGCGACCACCGGGGCCACGATGAGGGTCAGCACCTCGCCGGGCCCGAAGATCACCGTCCCGACGGTGAAGGTGAGGTGGATGGGAACCGGGAAGGGCCGGGAGAGGTTCTTGGGCAGGATGAACGGCAGCGCGGTGAACACGAACAGGAGCTGGGACAGGCCGATGGTGGCCACCATGACCAGCACCCGTGGACGGTTGAAGAGCCGGCGCAGCAACAGCTCGGAGAGGGCGCCCATGGCGGCGGCCAGACCGACGGCCAGGACAAGCGAGAACCAGTAGCTGAAACCGAAGTCGATGGCGCACTTGACCAGGAACACTGCGGCGACGACCCCCAGCTGGCCCTGGGCGAAGTTGAGGACCCGGTTGGTGCGGTAGATGAGGACGAGTCCGAGGGCCAGGAGCCCGAAGTTCAAGCCCGAGATCACGCCCTCGAGAAGAACCGACGAGGGGATCGACACACCGGTCACGGCGGGCCGCCGAGCCCGGTCCCGGCCTCGGCCAGGAACACTGGGCGCAGCAGATCCTCGCGACCGAGCAGCTCGGCCGTCGGGCCGTCGAACCGTACCTCCCCGCGCTCGATGAAGAAGGCCCGCCCGGCCAGGTGCATGGCCCGGTTCACACTCTGCTCGACCAGGATGACCGTGGTCCCCTGGGCGTTGACCTGCCGCACGATGTCCATCAAGCGATCGACCGTCTTGGGGGCCAGCCCCAGGGCCAGCTCGTCGATCATCAAGAGGCGGGGCCGGCTCATCATGACCCGGGCCAGGGCCAGCATCTGCTGCTCGCCGCCCGACAGGGTGCCCGCCGCCTGGTCCAGGCGGCTCGTCAGCTCCGGGAAGGCGTTGACCGCCGCCTCCATCGCCGCGTTGGACCGGGATTTCTGGCCCCGGAACGAGTGGCCGCCGATCCGCAGGTTGTCGCGCACGGTGAGCCCGGGGAACGTCATCTTCCCCCCGACGAGCAAGGCCACCTCCTGGTCGATGATCTGCTCGGGTTCGAGGTAGGTGCAGTTGACCCCGAAGATCCGGATGACCCCGCGGTGGGGATGGTCCAGGCCCGACACCGCCCGCAGGAGGGTCGACTTCCCGGCCCCGTTTGTCCCGAGGAGGGCCACCATCTCGCCCTGGCGCACCTCGAGGTTGACGTCGAAGAGCACCTGGTTGGCCCCGTAGTAGAAGTCCAGGTTGTGGATCTGCAGGGCTGGGATCTCGCCGCCGGCCTGGCGCCGCTTCCCCTCGGCGTAGCGCTCGAGCACGTCCTCGATGACCAGGGTGATGTCCCGACGCACGTGGCGCGACCCCAGGAGCAGGAAGACCCCGCCCATGACGCAGACCGGGGCGATCAGCGACAGGGCCACGACGATCCCGTGGAGCTGTTGGTCCGGCGTCGGCGTCGGGCCGGCCACGGCGTCGGAGATGGCCCCGAGCAGGACGCTGCCGGTGAAGCCCCCGAAGACCAGCGAGTACACCCCGAACATGGCGAAGCAGATGGTCCGCATCTCGGGCGGCGCCGTTGCGGCCAGGGTCAAGAAGATGCAGATGGCCAGCGGGGCCACCGCCGCGTTGGCCAGGGTCTGCAGGGTGACGCACATCCAGAGCTTGGGCATGTAGAGCGACGCCACGTAGAGCAGCCCGTAGGCGGTGATGCAGTAGCCGGCGATGGCCAGTGGGCGCTGGGGGGCCCGCCGGAAGTACCGGTCGCCGACCACGTAGGCCACCGGCAGGCCGAGGAAGGCGGCCAGCCCGATGATGGCGTACACCTCGCTGCGCCCGGCCACGTCGAGGTGGTACTTGTCGGCGAAGAAGAGGCTGCCGAAAAGGGGGGCCCCGGTCCCGGCGAAACCCAGGATGCCCACCGCGATGAGTTCGTAGTAGAGCGACTTGATGCGCAGCAGGCGGGTGACGGCCGATCCGAGCAGCACCCGGGGGGCCTTCTCCTGCTGGGACTGCAGATCCATACCCGAGGACTTGAGGATGTGACTGGCCTCGTTCGCCCCCTTGTCCGGCTCGCGCAGTGTGAACAGGGCGAAGCCGAGCGGGATGCCCACCAGGGCGACCAGCAGCCCGTAGCGCCAGGAATGGGCGACGGTGACGACGTAGCCGAAGATGAGGATCCCGACGGTCTGGGAGAGCGGGTCGCTCAGGTTGTGCCAGCTGAAGACCCGGCCCCGGCCCTCGGTCGGATAGGCGTCGGACAGGTAGGAGTTGTGGACGGTGTTGTTCACCCCCGAGCCGACCGACGCCGCCAGGTACAAGAAAGCGAAGGCCCACACGTTGGGCGACAAGGCCATCAGCGCCCCGAAGACGCTGAAGACGAGAAGGGCGACCGCGGCCACCACCTTGCGGCTGCCGCGGTCCGCCCACAGGGCCAGCGGCACCGCCCACAGCAGCTGGGCCACCTGGGCCACGAAGGCCACCGCGGCCAGGCCGGTGTTGTGCATGTGGAAGGAGTGCTCGAGGTTCTTGCCGATGATGGCGATGCCGTTGGTGAAGGTGCCCGGCACCATGGCCGCCGCCGTCAGCAGCACCAGGGGGGCGTAGCCCGACGTGCGCAGGATGCCGACCAGCGACGGGGGCTTCCCCTCGCCGGTGCCGGGCATGATCGCCACGTCGGCCACCACGTCGGGGTCGCGGTGCCTGGCCACGGCCTCTCTGAGCAGCTCATCGGGAACGGTGAAGTCGAAGAGCGCCTCGTCCGGCATCGGCGAGACCTTATCCCTGACACCAGAGTCAGGCTTGGGCCCGAGGAGTGCCGGACGGCCTCAGGCGATGTCGGCGATGGTGAGGGGGCCCTGGGGCAGCACGCAGCAACGAGCCCGCGGTCCGCGGGCGTCCAGCGCCTCGGCCAAGGCGGCGTCGAGAGCCGGGGCGGGGCGGAGGTGGGCGGCCCGGACCGCGTCCTCGCTCAGGCCGTCGGTGTGCAACCAGACCTCGGCCCGCCCGAGGACCCGCCCCATCACCTGGGCCTGCCAACGGTCGACCTCGGACGGGCCGGCGGTGACGGCCAGGTCGCCCGGGCCGTGCGCCTCGGCCAGGATCCGGGCGAAGGCCCCGCCGTCGGGGATCCCGTCGCCGCAGGCGGCGGCGATGATGATCGTCCCCCCGTCGGCCACCACCCGCTCGGCCGCGGCCATCCCCTTGACCGCCTGGTAGAGGTTGCGGTCGAGCGGATGGCCGCCGTTGGTGCTGAGCACGACGTCGAAAGGCCCCGGCACCCGCTGGACCGCGGTGCGGGCCACAAAGGCGCAGGCGGCCTCGTGGGCCGTCGGCAGCGGGCCGCAGTAGACCGCGGTGATCTGGCGCCGGCTGTTGATGGCCACGTCGAGCGAGAGGGTCGGTGGGTCGAGTGCGGTGGCCGCACGCACGAAGTCGTGGACCGGGTTGCCCTCGGTGACCGCCCAGGTGGCCCGCTCGTCGGCGATCCGAGCCGGGCTGTGGGCCTCGAGGGTGGTCTCGGTGGCCGCCAGTCCCGGGCAGACCCCCTTGGGACCCCCGCTGAACCCGGCGAAGAAGTGCGGCTCGACGAACCCGGTGACGATCCGCACCTCGGCGTCGACGTAGCGCGGGTCGAGCAGTACCGGTGTCCCGTCGACCCGGCCGACCATGACGTGCCGGCCGTCGTCGGCCCGGTGCTGGTGGACCCGGTACCGCGCCAGCACCCCGGGGCCGACCAGCTCGGCCAGCTCGTCCTCGGTGGCCGACCGGTGGGTGCCGGTGGCGCAGAGCAGGCTGACCCGGTCCGGACCGGCGCCGGCCCGCTCCAGCTCGGCCAGGAGTGGCGGCAGCACCGTCCGGTTGGGCATGGGCCGGGTGATGTCGGGGAAGACCACGGCGACCTGGTCCCGCCGCCCGACCAGGTCGGCCAGCGGCGGCCCGGCCATCGGGGACCGGAGGGCCTCGAGCACGGCCGTGCCCTCGTCGACCAGGCCGTCGAGCTCGGTCGGGGCGACCACAACGGAATCGTCGGGCACCTGCGCCACCAGGCCCCGTTGGCCGTAGGCCAGCGCGACCCGCATCAGGGCCCGGTCAGGTCGACCACCGCCCCGGCCACCCGCCCGGCCAGCGGCGCCAGCTCGCGGTAGCGGGCCACGGCGTCCGGATCGGGCACGATCTCGGCGTCGACCGGGTCGAAGCGGTCGAGCGGGAGGTCGATTTCGCAGGCCCGGGCGCCCAGCAGGGCGGCCCCGGCCGAGGCCGCCTCGCCCGAGCGTCGCCGGGTGGCCGGCAGACCGGTGACCGAGGTGAGCACCTCCACCCACAGGGCGATGCCGGTCCCGGCACCGCCCAGGGTGAGCCCGGTCGCCGGGGTGCCCCCCGGCCGGCTCTCGGTCACCATCTGCAGGCAGCGCGCCACCTCCCAGGCCACCGACTCGATGGTGGCCCGGGCCAGGTCGCCGGCGTCGTGGGCCGAGGCGATGCCCACGAAGCCGGCCCGGGCGTCGTCACGCCACCACGGCGCCCGGGCCCCGTCCAACCACGGGACCGCCACCACCCCGCGGGCCCCGGGCGGGCTGAGGGCGGCCAGTTGGGCCAGCTCGACAGGGTCGCGACCGAGCAGCCGCCCGAGCCAGGCCAGGAAGGACCCGGCGGCGGACAGGCCGCCCTCGAGCAACCAGCCACCCGCCGCGCCGCGCGAAACCACGGCCCCGGTCGGAGCCGGTTGGGGGCGGGTGGCGACCGGGACCGAGACGTTGGCCGTCGTCCCCCAGCTGACCATTGGACGCTCGGCCCCGGCCCCGGCCCCGAGGACCTCACAGGGCCGGTCGCCGGCCCCGATCACCACCGGGATCCCGGGGCGCAGGCCGAGCTCGGCCGCCGGCACCGCCCGCAGCGGGCCCACGATGCTCGCTGGCTCGACCACCGGCGGCAGACGCCCGACCGCCGCCCCGGCCAGCTCCTCGACCACCGACCCGTCGAGATCGTAGAGGCCGGTGCGCGAGGCCAGCGTGGTGTCGGTCGCTACCACCCCGGTCAGCCGCCACACCACGAGGTCACGGGGGGAGAGCAGCCAATCGCTGGCGGCCAGCCGGGCCGGCTGGTGGGCCGAGAGCCACGCCACCTTGGCCGCCACCGCTCCGGCGTCGAGCGGGACCCCGGTGCGGCGGCGCACCGCCTCCTCGCCCCCGCAGGCCTCGGCCAGGGCGGCCGCCTCGGCCACCGCCCGACGGTCCGACCACAAGATCCCCTTGCCCACGGGCTCGCCGGCCGAGGTCACCGGGACGAACGTCTGGCGGGCGGCCGAGCAGCTCACCACGCCGACCGTGCCGAACTCGACCGGGGCCTGGGCCCGGGCCTCGGCGCAGGCCACCACCACGGCGGTCCACCAGCTGAACGACTCCTGCTCGGCCCACCCGAGCTCGGGACGGCCGGTGGCCAGTTCGGCCCGGGCCAGGGCCACCAGGCCCTCGTCGGACCACAGGGCCACCTTGGTCACGCTGGTGCCGAAGTCGACGGTCAGGATCACCGGGGCGGCAACCGAACGGGGACCGGCGGGGGACCGTGGGGCCCGGGCCGGCCCGGGGCCACGGACGTGGGGTGCGGCGGTGGGGTCGAGATCCCGCAGCTTGGCACCCGTCGGGAGGGGTAACGGGTCACCGGTGGTGCACCAGGACGGCCACCGCAGCGGCCATGGCGCCCGGGTCGGGGTCCTGGTACAGCGTGCGACCGATGGCCATCCCAGACCCGCCGCCGGCCATCACGTCGGCCACCTCGGCCAGCACCTGCTCGGGGCCCCCGTCGCCCCGGGGGCCGCCGAGGAAGAGCACCGGTACCCCCACGCTGGCCACCACCCGGCCCACGGCGTCCACCCGGCCCGGCCCGGCCGCCACGTCGGGCACCGGCACCTTCAAGAGCGGCGCCCCGAGGTCGTGGGCCACCACGGCGGCGTAGACGATCGAGTCGGTGTCGGTGGCCATGGCGCCGGCCCGCCACACCACCGGCTCGATGAGGGCAGCCAGCCCGGCGCCCTGGGCCGCCTCGAGCACCTGGCCGAGGAGCTCGAGTGCCGCGGCGCCCCGCCGGTCGGCCAGGTCGATGCGGGTCATCAGCTTGATCCCGGTCCACCCGTCGCCCGCCGCCCGCCCGACGCTGGCCACCAGCCGGTCGTCCAGTTCGAAGGCCGAGCCCGAGAGCCCGGTGCGGTTCAACGAGAGGTAGGTCCGGTGGCGGCCCTCGACCGCACCCGAGGCGGCCAGGTCGGCGAGCGGCTGAGTGCTGGCCAGCACCCCGTCGCAGTGGGGCAGGGCGGCGCTGAGTGCGGCCAGGTAGTCGCGGTAGGGCTCCACCGTGACCACCCCGCGGGCCCGGTGGTCGGCCGCCAGGATCAGGGCGGGGAACGGTCCGGGGTTGTGGGTCGGGGCCGTGCTCACCGGGCGCCGGAGAGGTCCAGGATGACCTTGGCCACGGCCGAGAAGTCCTCGCGCCCGTACCCCGCGGTCGCCGCCGCCGTGAGCGCCTGGCGGGCCAGCGCGGTGGTCGCGAGAGGCACCCCGGCCCCGGCGGCATAGGCCAGGGCGAGGTCCAGGTCCTTGGCCATGAGGTCGGTCATGAAGCCGGGCTTCCAGTCGTTGGACGCCGGGCTGTCGGGCACCACCCCGGGGACCGGGAGCCGGGTGCGCACGGCGACGCAGTCCCCGGTCGCGTGGGTGAGCACCTGCCAGAGCTTGGCCATGTCGACACCCGACTTGACGGCGAGGGCGGTGGCCTCCGCCGTGGCCACCATCTGGGCGGCGTAGATGAGGTTGTTGCAGAGCTTGACCACCTGGCCCATGCCCGGGCCCCCCACGTGGACGACGAGCCCGGCGAAGGGGTCCATGGCGGCCGAGGCATCGGCCAGCGTGGCCTGGTCACCGCCCACCATGAGGGTCAGGGTGCCCTTGTGGGCACCGGCGGTGCCCCCCGACAGCGGTGCGTCGAGATAGCGGGCCCCGGTGGCGGCCACCCGCGCGTGGCAGTCCCGCTCCACCTCGGGGTCGATCGTCGAGCAGTCGACCACGATCGTGGGTGCCCCGAGGGCGGGCAGCATGGCCTCGACCACCTCGACCACCTCGGGGGAGTTGGGCACGCAGAGGAAGACGACGTCGGCCCCTGCCGCCAGCTCGGCCACCGTCGGGGCCTCGACCGCCCCGGCCGCCACCGCCTCGTCGATGGGGCCCCGGCTGCGCGAGGCCACGGTCACCGCGTGACCGGCGCCCAGCAGGTGCCGGCTCATGGGCAGCCCCATGGCCCCGAGGCCGACGAAACCGATCTGCATGGAGATCCTCCTGTCGCTCATCGGTCGGAGCGGCGCCCGGGGGGCGGCCGCCTCACGCGAACCTGGGTCACGCGAACCGGCTCTGCCGGCCGGTTCCCGCGAGTTGGTTCACGCGAACTGGGGCAACCACTTCGCCGTGCCGGCCAGCAGCTCGGCCACCATGGCGTCGGTCCGTTCGAGGTCCCCCCGCCCGGCCAGGGGGTCGAGGGCGAAGGCCGCCCCGGCCAGGGCGCGGTCCCCGCTCATGGCGGCCTCCACCGTCATCTCTTGCACCGCGACCTGGCGACGGAGGACCTCGGCGAAGGGGGCGGGGGCCCGGGCGACCTCTCGGCCTCGGATGCCGTCGGCGTCCACGATGCATATCGACTCGACCACCACGTCCGCCGGGAGGTCGGGGCACTGGCCGGCGTTGGGGATGTTGGCCGGGACCTCGCGCCGGCTGCCGGTGACCAGCGAGTCGATCACCGGGCCGGGCAGCTCGCCCGACGGCCAGGTCTGGAGGTCCTTGGTCCCGGACAACCAGGCGTCGACGTCGGCGATGTAGCCCTGCTGGTGCTGTTCGCGCTGCTTGATGGTGGTCAGCTCGATGTTGAATTGCTCGCCCCAGCCCGACTCCTCGGTGAGGATCCACGGCAGGAACTCGGCCAGGTGGCGGTCACCGGCCGCCGGGATGGCCCCCCACCGGTCCAGCAACGCCAGCTTCAGCGCGTGCCGCTGGGCGAAGTCGAGCCTGGAGAACGTCTCGCCCTGGGGCCGGCCCGGGTGGGGGGCGAGCGCCTCCAGGCCCCCTGCCTCCTCGAGGATGCCGGCCAGGATGGCGAAACCGTCCTCACCCTCGATGTCGAGGGCGGTCACCACCGGGAAGTGGTTGACCCCGGTCACCGTGGGGCGCACCGCCTCGGCCGGCTTGCCCAGGGCGATCGCCAGGTCCATGCACCAGTTGCCGACCTCGTGGCACAGGCCGACGGTCTTGACCGAGGTCTCTCGGCAGATGGCACGGGTGAGGCAGGTCATCGGGTTCGTGATGTTGAGCAGCCACGCGTCGGGGCTCACCTCCTCGAGGTCCCGCCCGATGCTCACGAGGACCGGGACGTTGCGCAGTGACCGGTTGACCCCGCCCGGGCCCACGCTGTCGGCCACCGACTGGCGGATGCCGTAACGGGCCGGAACGTTGATGTCGACGGCCATGGACTCGAACCCGCCGGTGGAGATGGTGACGATCACGAAGTCGGCTCCCTCCAGCGCCTTCTTCTGGTCGGTGGTGGTCGAGACGGTCGTCTTGGACCCGAGGGCCTCGTCCACCTTGTGGGCCAGTGCCGCCATTTTGGGCAATGGTTCGGGGTCGATGTCCTCGAGCACGACGTGCATCCCGTGCAGCGACTCGGTGCCGAGCAGGTCCGCCAGCAATTCTGGGGTCCACTGGTAGCTGCCCCCGCCGATGATCGTGACCTGCATGGGCTCGGCTCCTGACGACGGGCCCGCCGGGCCGGCGGACTCTGACAACGGTGTCAGTGTACCGACTCGCCGCATCGGGACCCGGTCCGGCCGGCCCACCGACGGTCGTACGAACTACCGTCCACGCGGTGTCCGACCACCGTGCCAAGGCGACCACGGCCCTGGCGTTGGGCTTCGCGGCGAGCGGGACCGTGCACCTCGTCCACCCGGGGGTCTTCGAGCCGCTCATGCCGAGGGTGTTGCCGGCCCGTTGGCACCGAGGCCTCATCTGGGTGAGCGGAATGGCCGAGCTGGTGTGCGCGGCCGGCCTCCTGCGCCGCCGACCCTGGGCCGGCGGGGCCAGCGCGGCCCTGCTGATGGCCGTGTTCCCGGCGAACGTGCAGATGGCCCTCGACGCCGGCAGCGGGCGCAACCCCCGCCTGTCCGACAACCGGGTCCTGGCCTGGGGTCGCCTCCCGTTGCAGCTCCCCATGATCGCCGCCGCGTGGCGGGCCCGGCGCCACTCGGGCTGACCCGCCGGCGCCCGCCCGGCGAGCTCAGCCGCCCGGCGCCCCGACCAGCGGCTTCTCCCCCCAGAAGACGGCGTAGGGATTGTCGTTGTACGGGTCGATGGCCCGGTAGCCGGCCCGCTGGTAGACGGACAGCGCCCGGGGCTGGAGCGGCCCGGTGTCGAGCCGGGCCGTCGAGTAGCCGAGGTCGCGGGCCCTCGCCTCGAGGGCGCCGAGCAGCGCCCCGGCGATGCCCCGGCTCCGGTGGGTCGGCGTCACGTACATCCGTTTGATCTCGGCCAGGCCCCGGTCCAGCCGCCGCACTCCCCCACCGGCCACCGGATCGCCGTCGATCCACCCCACCAGGTAGTCCCCGTGGGGCTCGGCCAGGTCGGCCGGGGCGAGCGCCGGACGGTCGAGCCGGTCCGGCTGGCCGTAGAGCTCGGCCATCTCCTTGGTCATGGCGGCGAGCAGGGCCGCCGCCGGGGGGACCCGCGGATCGGCCGACTCGAAGCGGAGGCCGCCGGGGGGACGCATCACCGCCAGGATACGGCCGCCGCCGAGCCGGCTCCGTCGCTACCCTGATGACGAGCGAGGCGGCCCCTCGACCCCGGCCGCCGAGAGAAGCCCGAGAAGAGGGAGGTCACCCGGTGCACCTGTATGCCGCGTTCCTGGGGGGCGCCCTGGCCCCGGACCGCATGGGTGAGGACCACGAGGTGGTCTTCGTCGTGGCGGCCGACCCGGCCGGGGCGAAGCAGCAGGCCCGGGCCAAGTGGCGGGGCACCGGTCGGGGCCACGTCGACGCCGTCCAGCGCCTCGACGTCATCGACGGCTACCGGGTGGAGGTCGTGGCGGCCGACGGCGTCAGCGACCAGATGGTGCTCGACAGCTACAACTGATCCTCGCCCGACAGGCCCGGGATCAGGTGACCGGGGACAGCCCCCCGTCGAGGTTGACGGCGGTGCCGGTCACGTACGACGCCCGGGGCGACAGGAGGTAGGTCACCAGGTCGCCGAACTCCTCGGCCCGCCCGACCCGGCCGAGGGGGATGGCGCTACCGGCGACCAACCGCTCGTAGAGCTCGCCCACGGCCAGGCCCTGGGCGGTGGCCTGGCGGTCCCACTGCCCGGACTCGATCAGCCCGATCAGCACCGCATTGACCCGGATCCCGTCCGGCCCGAGCTCCTTCGACAGGGCCTTGGTGAGGGCCAGGCCGGCGGCCCGGGAGACCGACGTGGGGGTCGATCCGCCCGCCGGCGCCTTGGCCGAGATGGCCAGCGTCGAGACCACCGACCCCCCGTGCAGCGCGAGGTGGGGCAGGGCGAACCGGACCAGCCGGATCGCCGCGTAGAGCTTGAGGTGCAGGTCCTCGTCCCAGTCGGCGTCCAAGGAGTCGGCGACGGGTTTGGCGGCGCTGCGGCCGGCGTTGCTCACGACCCCGTCGATGCGCCCCCAGCGCTCCACCGCGGCGTCGACGAAGCGCGACAGGTCGTCGGGCTCGGTCACGTCGGCGACCACTTCGAGCACATCGCCACCTTCGCCCCGGAGGCCGTCGGCCGTCGCGGTCAGCCGCTCCGGGTCGCGGGCACACAGGGCCACCTTGGCGTCCTCAGCCACCAGCCGACGGCACAGCGCCCGGCCGAGGCCGTCGGAGCCCCCGGTCACCAGCACCACCTTGCCCTCGAGACCCAGGTCCACGGTCAACTCCCTTCTGGCTCGGCCCGCTCGAGCCTGAAGACCTGGACCGGGAAGGTCGTGCTCGTCGAGACGGGCATCTGGCTCAGCGCTCCTGTTCGGTCGGTCGGACCAGGATCTCGTTGACCGACACGTGCCGGGGCTGGGTCACCGCGTAGAGGACGGCATTGGCGATGTCCTCGCTCTGCAGCATCTCTATCCCCGCGAAATTCTTGGCCATCTGCTCGAGCACCTCCTGACGGTTGTGGAAGGCCAGCTCGGTGGCGGTGGCGCCCGGCTCCACGACGGTCGCCCGGAGGTGCCGGGTGGTGAACTCCTGACGAAACGACTCGGTGAAGGCGACCACCCCCCACTTGGTGGCGTTGTAGACGCCGCTGTCCCTGCGGGCCACCCGGCCGGCGACCGAGCTGACGTTCACAACGTCGGCCACCCCCCGATGACTGCTCTGCGCCGCCGCCAGCAGATGGGGCAGGGCGGCATGGGTGCAGAAGAGGAGCCCGAGGAGATTGAGGTTCACCATCCGGCGCCATTCCTCGGTGGGCGCGCCCTCGATGGGGCCCAGGAGCATGACGCCGGCGTTGTTGACCAGGGTGTCCAACCGGCCGAGCTCGGCGACGGTCTGCTCGACCATGCGCCGGACCTGATCCTCGTCGGTCACGTCGGTCTCGTGGATCTGCACCTTCACGGCGCCCCCGATGCGGGCACTCAGCGCCTCGAGGCGGTCCCGGCGCCGAGCGGCCAGGGCCAGCGAGGCGCCCTCAGCGGCCAGGGCCAGGGCCGTCGCCTCCCCGATCCCACTGGAGGCCCCGGTCACCAGGGCAACGGTCCCTTCGAGTCGTCCGGCCACCGGGCCTCCTCATTCTCGTCGTGCTCACTGTCGTCTCGTCTGGCGTTCAGGTCGTCGGCCAGCCGCCGGTCCGGGGACGCAGCCCCACGGAGTGGGTCCCGCCACCGGTGAGCGGTCACCTTCCGTTCTACACGTCGGAGCGGGTGACGGTCCCCCGGACCACGCTCGGGCATCTGAGGGGCGAAGATCGGACGGCACCCCGGATCAACCCGGTTCCGGCGAGACCACCGACGTCGAGGTGAGCCGGCGGCCCGATCCGACCACCCTGACCTCCCCCACCACGTCGAGACGTCCCGCCAGGCGGATGTCCTCGGCCGAGGCACCGACGAGGACCGAGAACCGTCCGGGCTCGACCCGGCGACGCAGGTCGGGGCCGCTGAAGGAGAGCAGGTCGGCCGGGACGGTGAAGGTGATCCGGGCCGAGGCGCCGGGCTCGATGGCCGCCCGCGCGAAGCCCTTCAGCTCCATGACCGGCCGGGTGACCGACGCCAGGCGGTCGTGGAGGTAGAGCTGGACCACTTCGTCGCCGGGCCGGTCTCCGGTGTTGGCCACCGTGCAGGAGACCGAGAACTCGCCGTCGGCAGGCACCTCGGCCGGTGTCACCCCGAGGTCCGAGTACTCAAAGGTGGTGTAGCTGAGACCGTGGCCGAAGGGGAAGACCGGCTCGAAGTCGGCCTGGCGGGGGACGCCCATGGCCAGCAGTTTGTGGTTGTAGAAGCGGGGCATCGTCCCCGCCCCGGCACTGAAGGTGATGGGGGATCGCCCGGTCGGCTCGGCGTCCCCGAAGAGCACGTCGGTGATGGCGCCGGCCCCCGATGATCCGGGGAACCACGCCTGGACGACGGCCGCCGCCCGGGACTTGATCCCGGAGATCGCGTGGGGCCGGCCGGCCAGCAGGATGACCACGGTCGGGGTGCCCGCGTCGAGGACCGCATCGGCCAGTGCGGACTGCTCGCCGGGCAGCCCGAGGTGGGCGGTGTCACTCCCTTCACCGACCGTGCCGAGATTGAAGTGGCCGGCTCGGTCGCCCAGCACCAGGACCACGAGGTCGGCCGAGGCGGCGGCGGCGGCCGCCACGGCGATCCCCTCGGTCCCGCCCCCCTGCACCGTGCACCCCGGCTCGTGGACGACCCGGTCCTCCCCCAGCCGCCCGGCCAGAGCGTCGAGGACCGTCGGCGCGTCCACCGCATCCACCTGGTCGGCGAAGTGGGTCGAGACGATGTGATTCTCGAAGCTGTAGTTGCCGAAGAGGGCGAGCGGGTCGGCGGCATTCGGACCGATCACGGCCACCCGCCCGCGGCCACCGGCCGAGCCGCCCGGGATCGGGTCGACCAACGGCAAGATCCCCGTGTTGTGGAGCAGGACGATCGAACGCCGGGCGATCTCGGCACCCAGCGCCGCATCCTCGGGCCGGCTCAAGGCGGCCGGGACGGCCGCTACGTCGACGAACGGGTGCTCGAACAGGCCGAGCCGGAACTTGAGGCCGAGGACCCGGCCCACTGACAGGTCGACGTCGGCCTGGTCCAGCAACCCGCGGTCGAGCGCCTCGGGGATGCCGCCCGGATAGTCGACCGGGTTGGGCAGTTCGACGTCCAGCCCCGCGTGGATGGCCAGGGCGGCGGCCTCGGCGCTGTCGGCGGCCACCTTGTGCAGGTTCTGGAGGAATTGGATGGCGCCGTAGTCGGCCACGGTGAAGCCGGCGAAGCCCCACTCGTCGCGCAGGACGGCGGTGAGGAGCTGGCGGGAGGCGGCCGGAGGCTGGCCGTCGATCTCCTGGTAGGCGTTCATGACCGACAAGGCGCCGCCCTCGCGCACCGCCATCTCGAAGGGCACCAGGAAGACGTCGGCCAGCTCGCGGGGGCCGACGTGGGTCGGAGCAAAATTCCGGCCACCTTCGCTGAACGAGTAGCCGCAGAAGTGCTTCAGGGTGGCGATGACCCCGGTCCGCAGGTCGCCGGTGGCGCCGCCTTCGGAGCCCTGCAGCCCGCGCACGTAGGCCGACACCAGGAGGCCGACGAGATAGGGGTCCTCTCCCAGGGTCTCCTCGACCCGGCCCCACCGGGCGTCGCGAGCCACGTCGGCGACCGGGGCCAGGCCCTGGGTCGCCCCCACCGCCCGCATTTGGCGGGCGATGGCCGACGTCATCTCCTGCACCAGCCCGGGATCCCAGGTCGAGGCCAGGTTGAGCGGGGAGGGGAACGAGGTGGCGCCGTCGAACATCGCCCCCGCCAGGCACTCCTCGTGGCAGATGGCCGGGATGCCCAACCGGGTGCCCTCGGTGAGTTGGCGTTGGACCTCGTTGACCATCCGGGCCCCGTCGGAGGGGTCGACCGGACGGGAGCCGAGCAGCCGGGTGATCTGACCGACCCCGCTGGCCAGGGCCTGCCGAGGCGACCAGGCCGGCGTTCCCCCGAAGGTCGTCTGGCTCGGCGCCACCTCCCCGGTGTCGACGTCGAGGGTCAGCCAGATCGAGGTGAGCTGGGCCACCTTCTCGGCCACCGACATCCGGTCCAGCAGGTCCCCCACCCGCTCGGCCACCGGGGCGGTCGGGTCCCGATAGCGCTCGGCGCTCACGTGGCCGAGCCTGCCACGGCCCGCCGTGCCGGCGCCCGGCCGAGATGACCACGGCGTGTGCGCGGGGCCACTGGCGTGCCACCCCACCCGGGCGAGGGGGGTTGCCCGGGCGAGGCGCACGTCAGCTCGAGGGTTGCCTCCACCGGGCTAGGCCCAGGCGGCGCCTTCCCCCTCATTGAGGCCCCTGCTGCCAGAGGCGTCATCTCCACTATGAACCCTCGCCCGCCCCAATGCACTTGGAAACTCCAAAGATTACGACCCGGGGACCCATCTGTAACGTTCGTCACGCCACAAACCAGAGGATCCAGCCGCTGGGGCGCCGCTTTTAGGCGTGAGGGTGGCCGGCGGGGGTGGCTCGGGGATTTTCTCGGGCGCAGGCGGCCGAAGGATGCCGTCTGACCCGGGTCCCCGCGGCCGGGTCCTCACCGCTGCGTCCCCGCCGTCGGGTCCGGGCCGCCGTCGGGGGAGTCGAGCCGGGGGGGGTCGGTCGGGGCGAAGAGGAGCACGGCGTCGCGGATCCTGGGCGGCGGCTCCGACCGGCCCATGGCGGCATGGAAGGCGGCCACCGTCCGCACCAGCAGGCGGTAGGCCACCCAGAAGAAGAACAGGGCCAGCGGGATCTCGCCGCAGAAGGCGGTGACCAGCGAGACCCAGGCGCCGGGGGACCCGATCGAGGTGATGACATCGAACCAGGCGTCGCACAGCAGCAGGGTCCCGGCGACGATGGCGGTGGAGACGAGGATCTGGCGTCGGAACCAGAATGCCCACGCCGTGTAGGCCAGCACGACGATGAGCGCGGCGTCGAAGCCGATCCACACCACGTCCCAGTCGTGGACATCGAACTTCGGCGGGAGGGAGTGCCCGAGGTAGATAACCCAGGGGATCAACCCGACGACGACCAGGCCGACGAACGTGGAGAAGAGCCGGTTGATCGGTGGCCCGTGGGCGGTGTGACGGGCCCGAGCCAGGTGCTCTGACCGGGAGAACGTCGCGTCGTCCTCGTCGCCCCCCTGTGCCGACCCCGGGGATGTCGCCATGACGGGATGCTACGGCCGCCCTGGGAGCCGGTGACCCGGGCAGACCGATCGCCGAGGGGCCACAATGGATCGACGGTCGGGGGGCCGGGGGCCGAGCCCCCGGGCCCGCCCACCCCGAGGAGGGGCCATCATGCCCGAGGAGTTCCAGCCGGTCCCCGAGGACCACTTCACCTTCGGCCTGTGGACGGTCGGCAACAGGGGCCGGGACCCGTTCGGTCACGAGGTCCGCCCCCCGCTCGACCCGGTCGACGCCGTGCACCGCCTGGCCGCCCTCGGCGCCCACGGGGTCAACTTCCACGACAGCGACCTGGTCCCGGACGGCTCGCCCCCAGCCGAGCGGGACGCCATCGTGAAGCGCTTCCGCCGCGCTCTCGACCAGACCGGACTGCGGGTCCCGATGGCGACCACCAATCTGTTCTCCCTCCCGGTCTTCCGGGAAGGGGCGTACACGGCGAATGATCCCGAGGTGCGCCGCTTCGCCTTGACCAAGACGCTCAACGCCATCGATCTCGGCGTGGAGCTCGGGGCCGGCGTCTACGTCCTATGGGGAGGGCGGGAGGGGGTCGAGTGCGACGCGGCCAAGGACGTCGCCCTCGCTCTCGACCGCTACGCCGAGGCGGTGAACCACCTCTGCTCCTACGCGCGGGTTCGTGGCTACCGGCTGCGGTTCGCCATCGAGCCCAAGCCGAACGAGCCCCGGGGGGACCTCTTCCTTCCGACGGTCGGGCACGCTCTGGCCTTCATCGAGCGGCTGGAGTGGCCCGAGATGGTCGGGGTCAACCCCGAGTTCGCCCACGAGACGATGTCCGGCCTGTCCTTCCACCATGCGGTGGCCCAGGCGCTGTGGGGCGGCAAGCTCTTCCACATCGACCTGAACGGGCAGCGTGCCGGCAAGTTCGACCAGGATTTCCGCTTCGGCTCCGAGGGCATCCGCGACGCCTTCTACCTGGTCAAACTGCTGGAGGACTGCGGCTGGGAGGGCATGCGGCATTTCGACGCCCACCCCTACCGGACCGAGGACGAGGACGGCGTGTGGGAGTTCGCACGGGGGTGCATGCGGACCTATCTGATCCTGGCCGAGAAGGCTCGCCGCTTCGCCACCGACCCCGACATCGCCGAGGCCCGCGCCGTCGCCATGGCCGACCGCCTCGCCGAGCCCACCGTCCCCGACGACACCACCCTCGACGACGTTCGCCGGGCCCCGGTCGATCTGACCCGTCTCTCCGAGCGTGGCTACGGCAACGAGCGGCTCGACCAGCTCGTCACCGAACTGCTGCTCGGGATCCGCTGACCAGAACCGTCGTCCTCGTGCCCGTCGTCTGTGGCGTCGACTCGTCGACCCAGTCCACCAAGGTCCAGTTGCGCGACGTCGAGACCGGCGCCGTGTTGTCCCAGAGCCGGTGCCCCCATCCGGCGACGACACCACCTCGATCCGAGCAGGACCCGGCCGCCTGGTGGGAGGCGCTGACCCCCCAACTGGGAGCGGCGGCCGACCGGGGCCCCGGGGAACGGCCGGCCGCGCTCAGCGTGGCCGGCCAGCAGCACGGGATGGTCGTCCTCGGTCCCGACGACAAGGTCCTGCGTCCGGCCAAGCTCTGGAACGACACCGAGTCGGCACCCGACGCCGACGCCCTGGTGGCCCGGCTCGGTGGGCCGGCCCCCTGGGCGGCGGCCACCGGAAGCGTCCCCGGGCCGGCCTTCACCGTGACCAAGCTGGCCTGGTTGGCCCGGGTGGAACCCGCGGTCCACGCCCAGGTGGCCCGGGTCCTGCTCCCGCACGACTGGCTGACCTGGCGCCTGGCGGGCGCCGCGGTCACCGATCGGGGGGACGCCTCGGGCACCGGCTACTTCTCCCCGGTCACCGACCGCTACCTGCCCGAGATCCTCGACCTGGTGGGCCTCGACGAATCCGTCGCCCCCCACCTCGCAAAGCCGTCCGAACCGGTCGGCGAGTGGGCCGGGATGCTGGTGGCCGCCGGGACCGGGGACAACATGGCCCTGGGCCTGGGCATCGGCCTCCGGGCCGGCGACGTGGTGGTCTCGATCGGCACCTCGGGCACGGTGTTCGCCCTGAGCGAGCGTCCGACGGCCGACCCCACCGGGGCGGTAGCCGGCTTCGCCGATGCCACCGGGCGCTTCCTGCCCCTCGTCTGCACCCTGAACGCGGGTCGGGTCACCGACACGGTGGCCCGGTTGCTCGAGGTGGACGCCGACGGGCTCGACCGCCTGGCCCTCAGCGCCCGGCCCGGCGCGGGCGGGCTGGTGCTCGTGCCCTACCTGGACGGCGAGCGCACGCCGAACCGCCCGGGCGCCTCCGGCGTGCTGTCGGGGATCCGCACCGACGTGTCCCGGGCCGACCTGGCCCGGGCCGCCGTCGAGGGGGTCGTCTGCGGCCTGTTGGACGGGCTCGACGCGCTCGGGGCCGTCGGAGTGGACACCACCTCGGGCCGACTGATGCTGGTCGGCGGCGGTGCCCGCTCGGCCGCCTACCGCCGGGTGCTGGCCGACCTCTCGGGGCGCCCGGTCGTCGTCCCGGTCGGTGACGAGCTCGTCGCCACCGGGGCCTGCGTCCAGGCCGCAGCGCTGTTGGCCGGCGCCGCCCCGGCCGAAGTGGCCGTGGCCTGGGGGCTGGGAAGCGGGGCCGTCGTCGATCCGTCCGGGGCTACCGACCCGGCGATCGTCCGGGGCGCCTACCACCAGGCCCGGGACGCCGGCCACCGGGCCGACCCGAGGGGCGCCCCCTAACGGGACCGAGGGCGGTACGTTGGGAACGTGTCCAAGGGCCCCTTCGGACCGCACCACCCCTCGCCCGCGCCAACCGCGCACTGCGGCCGCCGGACTGCTGGAAGGGGCCCGTGAGCCCCCCCAACGGGTCCGACGCCGAGTCGGTCGCCGCCCGCCGGTACACCCTCGCCGGCCTGGCGTGGTGCACCGCCGTCGGCCTCGTCGTCGTTGGCCTCAACCACAACCTCACCCTGACCTCCCTGCTCGGCCTCGGCCCGGTGATCACCGCCGCCCATGGCGGGCGGCTGCGCACGGTGCTGGTGGCCCTCTACGCGCTGGCCCTGTCGGTGCTGGTCGGGTTGTCGTCCACCTCGGTCACCCACGACGTCTGGACCCGGGTCGGCATCGTGGCCGTCTCCGGGGTGACGGCGGTCTGGCTGGCCACCCTCCGGGTGCGGCGGCGGTCCCAGCTGGCCGACGCCCAGCGGGGTGAGGCGAGGGAGCGGCGGCGGCGTCAGAACGCCGAGGCCGATGAGCGCCTCTACCGCCTGGCCGGAGCCCTGGCGGCGGCGGTCACCCCGGACCAGGTGGCCGAGACCACGTTCGAGGCGGTCCGGGCCGAGCTCGATGCCTCGGCCGGCATCTTCAGCATCCTGACCGGCCGGGGGACCCTGCGTTCGAGCTGGTCGTTCGGCTCCGACGCCGCCGAGCTCGAGCGCTCCGGCGAGATCTCACTCGGCCCGGACCATCCGATGACCTCGGTGGTCCGGGACAAGGCACCTCGCTTCGTCGAGTCGGTCGACGAGTTGGCCGCCCAGTGGCCGCTGGCCACCGAGGCCCTGCCGGCCAACGACCAGCGGTCGCTGGCCCTGCTCCCCCTGGTGGTCTCGGACCGCGCCGTGGGCTCCCTGGCCATCAGCTGGACCGGGGACCACCGATTCGACGAGGAGGAGAGGAGTTTCCTCGGGACCTTGGCCGGCCAGGCGGGTCAGGCGCTCGAGCGGGCCCGCCTCGCCCTCATCGAGCTCGACGACGCGCTGAGGGCGGCCAGGCTGCAGCAGTTGAGCTCCGCCCTCGCCCGGGCGGCAACGCCCGAAGAGGTGGCGGCGGCCGGGATCGCCGAGGGGATCTCCGCCCTCGGGGCCCGGGGCGGGACGCTACGGGTGCCCGACGCCGCCCGGGAGCGCCTGGTACTGCTCGCCGTCGAAGGGGAGCCGGGCGGCCCGGTGCCCGACACCACCCCGCTGGCGGGCACCCCGGGGGGGGAGGCCCTGCTCGCGGCCAGCGCCCTCTACCTCTCGGGACGCCAGGACCTCTCGGCGCGCTTCCCCGGGATCAGCGCCCGCACCGGGGGGGTCGGGGACGGGGCGATGGTCTGGCTGCCCATGATCGGCGGGAGCGGCCCCCTCGGGGTGCTGGCCTTCACCTTCGCCGAGCCCAAGGTGTTCAGCACGCCTGAGCGCCGCTTCCTCGAGACCCTGGCCGGCCAGTGCGCCCAGTCGCTCGAGCGGGCCCACCTCTTCGAGCTCGAGCGCCGGGCCCGGCTCGACGCCGAGGCGGCCCGCGAGCGCCTGGCTCTCCTGTCCGAGGTGACCGGGCTGCTCAACTCGTCCCTCGATCCGACCGCGGTGATCGAGGAGCTGGCCGACCTGATCGTGGGGCGGCTGGCCGACGGGTGCGCCGTGCTGGTGGCGACGCCCGGTGGCCTGAAGCGTCAGCTGGTCCGGGGACGGGGCCTGCTCAACACCGCCGCCGAGGCCCGGCTGGCCGGAGAGCCACCGGTGCCCTTCGACGGCAACTCGCCGGCCGCCGTCGCCTTCCGGACCGGCCAACCCCAGTTGGCCACCGTCACCCCCGAGGTGCTGTCCGAGGCCCGGCTGGGGGCCGACTTCTTCGAGGGGGTCAGCCCGACCGCGCTGGCCGTCCCCCTCGTTGCCGGCGGCCGGACGATCGGGGTCATGAGTTTCATCGCCGGCCCGGAGCACCCCGGCTTCGGCCCCGACGAGGTCTCCCTCGCCATGGAGGTGGCGGCCCGCGCCGGCACCGCGCTCGACAACGCGCAGCAGTTCCAGCGCGAGCGCGAGGTGGCCGAGGTCCTCCAGCGGGCCGTGCTGCCTCAGCGGCTGGTGGAAGTGTCCGGCCTCTACCTCGATGCCGAATACCGACCGGGACAGGTGGGCACCTACGCCGGTGGGGACTGGTATGACGCGATCGCCCTCGACGACGGGCGGATCTTCTTCAGCGTGGGCGATGTGATGGGTAACGGTCCCCAGGCGGCGGCCCTCATGGGCCAGGTGCGCAGCGCCCTGCGTGCCTACGCGGTGGTGGCGGGGGACCCGGGAGCGGCGATCGAGTCGGTGGACCGGTTGCTGGACATCCTGGGGGAAGATCGGTTGATCACCGTCCTGGCCGGGGTGATCGACCCGGCGACCGGCCAGGTGTCGATGGCCAACGCCGGCCACCCTCCCCCGCTGCTGGTCGACAGGGCGGGGGCGGTCGAGGAGATCGAGGGGGGCCGGTCGATGATCCTGGCCGCCGGGGTCACCCGGCCCGGCCGGACCTCGCACCGCTTCTCGTTGTCGCCGGGTTCGACCCTCATCTGCTACTCCGACGGACTGGTGGAGCGTCGGGGCGAGGTGATCACCGCCGGCGTGGCCCGCCTGGCCGACGAGGTGACCCGGTTGCACCGGTCGGGCCCAGGGCCCCAAGGGGGCTGGGCCAGCCGGCTGGCCGACGCGCTGTCGTCGGACTACGACACCGACGACGACGTCGTGGTGCTGGCCATCCACTACACCGGTCAGCCGGGGAGGGACCCGGAGGCCGGAGCGGCCCAGCAACCGGCCGGGAAGTTCGCCCCCCGTTTGGAGCTCCCCTCGGACGTGTCGAGCACGACCCGGGCCCGCCGGTGGATCACCACCGAGCTGGCCGGGCTCCCCGAGGGTCTGGTCCAGGCGGCCGCGCTGCTCACGTCCGAGCTGGTCACGAACGCGGTGCTCCACGCCGGCACCGACCTCGTGGTCTCGGTGCACTGGGGCAGCGACCGGGTGCGGGTCGACGTCGCCGACAGGAGCCCGGTGCTGCCGGCCATCAAGAGCTACGGCCGTGAGGCGGCGACCGGGCGGGGCCTGACGATCTTCAGCCGCCTGGCCTCGTCCTGGGGTGCCCGCCCGGTCCCGGGCGGCAAGGTGGTCTGGTTCGAGTTGCCCCTCGACATCCCCGTGGACGGCCGGGAGGCCGACGACGGGCCGCCCGGTGATGCCGGCGACCGGGCCGGTGCCGACGACGCGGCGCCGCCCCCGCCGGTCGTGCCCGACCGCGTCGACCTGGTCGACATCATCGTGTCGGAGATCCCGGTGGCGGCCCTCCACCACGCCTCGCAGCAGTACGACGAGCTGTTCCGGGAGTTCCGGCTGATCGTCGAACGCGACCGCCGCAACTCCCAGGCGCTCCCGGCCCGGCTGTTGGCCCTGATCGACGAGCTCGGTACCCGATTCGCCGGATTCTCACAGGGTGCCGACGCGCAGTGGCAGATGGCCCTCGAGCGCGGGGACCGGGCGGTCGACCTGAGGTTCGCCATGCCGAGCGAGGTGGGGCCGGCCTGCGAGCGCTACGACCGCCTCCTCGACGAGGCCGACGACTACTGCCGGGCGGCCGAGCTGATCACCCTGCCGGCCTCGGCCCAGTCGGTCGCCCTGCGAAGGTGGTTCCTCCTCGAGTTCACCGCCCAGGTGGCCGGCCGGGCCCCGACACCGTGGCCCTCGAGCCCGTGGGCGGCGGGCCTCCCGGTCGAGGCCACCCGGGTCGAGCATCGCTGAAAGGGGGGCCGGGGCGGTCGCCCGGCCGATGGTACCGTTCGGCCGCCCCCCGGCCGCCCCCCGGCCGCCGCCGGCCCGGCCGGCGGCCGACGTCCAGGGAGTGCGATGATCCGGCGATGGCCGGCCCCGGGACCCGACGTCGGGGCGCTCCGGTGGCCGGAGTGCTCCTGTTCCCCGGGGCCGGCGCGTCGAGGGAACACCCGGGACTGAGCGCGATCGAGGCCGCGTTGGGGCCCGAGGGCATCGAGGTCGAAAGGTCCGACTTCCCCTACCGGCTGGCCGGGCGCCGCGCCCCGGACCGCCCCCCGGTCCTCATCGCCTCGGTCGTCGACGCGGCGGGCGCACTGGCAGCGCGGCTCGGGGTGGGGACCGGGGAGCTCGCCCTCGGGGGCCGCTCGATGGGCGGCCGGATGTGCTCGATGGCGGTCGCCGACGGACTCCCGGCGGCGGCCCTGATCCTGGTCAGCTACCCCCTCCACCCCCCGGGTAAGCCCGATGACCTGCGCACGGCCCATTTCACCCGCCTGGATCTCCCCTGCCTGTTCGTCTCGGGGACCCGGGACGCCTTCTGCACTCCCGAGGAGCTCGA
>Ga0182024_10001600_pt1 | contig 58029 bp, 54 predicted proteins | sample P32metaG_FD_120480 | JGI IMG/M metagenome (GOLD analysis project Ga0182024, IMG submission 120480) | Permafrost microbial communities from Stordalen Mire, Sweden - P3-2 metaG (Illumina Assembly) | ecosystem: Environmental > Terrestrial > Soil > Wetlands > Permafrost | place: Sweden: Stordalen...
GCTTCCTAAGCCCACCGACAGTACCACCGGCTCTCACTACCTAGAAAAAGAAGAGAAAGAATCCAGTAGCACTCCCCCAGACAGCACAAGATCGGTCCTAGCGCCGAGTTTTTCAACAGCCACAGGCGTTTACACTCAAAACCCGAAGGGTTGAGGATGGGCGCCCGCCCCTGAAGCCGCGGCTTACGGCCAGACGACGGTGGCGATGGGATCTTTGGAGGAACTCGCAGGGCTGGCATGGCGCGAGCTAGGATACGTTCCCCACAGTTCATGGTGGAACTGGATGCGTTCCATCGCGCGGTCAATCACGGCCTCGAGCTCGCGTGCATATTTGACCTCGCGGCCCTTGGCCAAGCGTCGCTTTGCTTCTTCTGCACTCACCCATGTAGGCCGGCGATTGCCCTCGTCGGGCCGCCGCATCTGGTGAATTTCCATGAGGAAGGCTTTGATCACAAATTCCTGTACCCCGCCCGGCTGCCAGAAGACGCCTTTGGAATGCAGATACAGATGAAAGTGGCGCGGCTCAATCGTTCCGATCGCGCCCGCTTCCTCGGAAGCTTCGCGCTCCGCGGCCTGACTATGCGACAGGCGCGGATCCGTCGATCCCTTGGGAAAGGTCCACTTGTTGCCGCCGTTGGTATTCACCAGCAGGAACTCAATCGCCGTGCCGCCCCTGCGATAGCAGATCGCAGCCACTTGCAGCGGCAAGGATTTCCCGGCGCGGGCTGAACCCATAGCGGCCTCCTCTAGGAAAGTCTACCTGCAACATATTTCATCTGCGTTAAAGTGCAACAAAAATTGTGCAGCCAAGAGGGTTACGAAAGGGTTACGTAGTGCGCCGCACAGCAAATCCCCTCGTGCGCCAAAACTTGGGGAACTCGCCAACTCCAAGCGCTCTCAAGCAGCTCTGGTTCGACCCTCCTATGTTCGCTGCCGAGCAAAAGATGCTAAACAGCCTGTGGTTTTGCGGTATAGTAACCAGACCATGTGCCGGACCCCCGGCTGGCCTCGTGTCTCCTTAGTAAGGAGGGCAGGGCAGTGTACAAGTTAGTGCGGACGTCGCGCCTCTACGAGCAAATCGTACGACAAATTGAACAATCCATCGTTAAGGGCGATTTGAAACCGGGCGATCAATTGCCGGCCGAACGCGAACTCGCCCAGCGCTGCGGCGTGAGCCGCACGGCCGTGCGCGAAGCCGTAAAAGCCCTCCGCGAAAAAGGCCTTGTTGAGGCCTACTCCGGACGCGGCACCTTCATCACCGACGGCACCCAGCAGGCCGTGCGCCAGTCGCTCGACTTGATGGTAAAGATCGGTCAACCCGAGGGCTCCACGCATCTGGCCGAGGTGCGCTCAATTCTCGAACCGGAGATTGCCGCGCTCGCCGCCCAGCGCATTCAGGAACCAGAACTGTCGACCATGCGCGAGGCCGTCGACATCATGGACGGAGCCTTTAAGAATCCCGATATCTACATTGAAGCCGATCTCGATTTTCATCTGGCTCTGGCCGAGGGCGCGTCCAATCCCCTGATTCTTTCTCTACTCGATTCCATCGTGGCCCTTCTGCGCGAGCAGCGGCTGCGCATCTTTCGAGTTCCCGGCGGACCAGAGCGCGGACAGGTTCATCACAAACGGATTCTCGATGCTATCGAGAAACGTGACCCCGAGGAAGCGCGCGCGGCCATGCGAGCTCACCTTTGCCAGGTGCGCGAGGATAGTGAATCGCCAGCCGCATCCCGCGCTCCGGCGAAGCGCAACAGCCATTAGAAATTTTGCAAAAAGATGAGCAAGTCTTAGTGAGGACGATGACGAAGGCGATAAGGAAGATCGGAAGGCGGTAACGAATGGCACGAATCGGATTCATCGGTCTCGGGGTGATGGGCGGGCGAATCACGGAGCGACTGCTTACCAAAGGTCACACCGTCACAGGGTACAACCGCACCCGCGCCAAAGCTCAGTGGCTCGAGGAAAAGGGAATGCACTGGGCTGATTCGCCGCGCGAAGCGGCCAGCGAATCGGACTTCATCTTCGCCATGGTCACCAACGCTGCCGCAACCCAGGCAATTACCGAAGGACCCAACGGATTGCTCGCTGGTTTGACGAAGGGAAAGATTTTTATCGACATGAGCACCGTGAGCCCTAACGTGAGTCGCGCGTTGGCGGCAAAGGTGCGTGCTGCCGGCGCTGACATGGTCGACTCGCCCGTTTCGGGCAGCGTGGTCACTCTGCAGGAAGGCAAACTGTCGGTTATGGTCGGCGGACGCAAAGAGACGTTCGAAGCCGTCAAGCCCGTGCTGCTCGATATCGGCCCGAAAGTTACTTATCTCGGCGACAACGGCCAAGCTCTGTGCATGAAAATCGCAACCAATCTGAGTCTCGCGGTGCAGATGCTCGCTTTTTCTGAAGGCGTGCTGTTGGCGGAAAAAAGTGGCATCGCCCGCGAAGTTGCCGTCGATGTGCTCACTCATAGCGCCATCGCTTCGCCGATGATTCAATATCGCGGTCCGTTCGTGCTGCAACAGCCGGAAGAAGCCTGGTTCGACGTCAACATGATGCAGAAAGACATGGTGCTGGCGACGGAACTGGGCCGGCAATTCGATGTGCCTCTGCCGACCACGGCTGTGAGCAATGAAATTCTTACGGCGGCTCGCGCCATGGGCTTGGCGAAGTACGATTTTGCCTGCATGTTCGACGTGCTCGCCACCATGTCGGGCGTCACCACCCCGCTGGCCGAAGGCCGCAAAAAATAATCCGCACTCGCCTCCGTCCGTTGTCATGCCGAGCGCAGCGGAAGAAGCGCGAAGTGATTCTCCCGCGCAGTCGAAGCATCCCTGCCACAGCTTCGTCGCTCGGCGAGATTTCTGTAACAGAGCCGCCGGTTCCAGTCTTCATCGAGAAGACGCGCATTACCAGCGCACGCCGACCGTAATCGGCCGCAAATCCGTCGTAATGCCGCTATGTATCCCGTGCAAGTAGCGGAACTCGCCGTAGATCTCGATATTCCCATGAACCTTGCGCGCGACTCCGCCGCCGAAACTTTCTCCCCACTCATTTTGGCTGGTGGAAATGAAACCCTTGTTCAGAGGAAGGCTGGCGTTGAAGCAATTGCCCCACCAGGTGAAGAAAGCGTTGCAGGCCGATCCTGGAACAGCGGTCGAAGAATTAAGCTTTCCCGAGCGGTGAAAGAATCCACCGCCTGCCACGATATAACCACTCCACAATCTGGTTACCGGAATATTGATGATGGGACTGAGCAAAAAAGAATACACCTGACTCGTCGCGCTCAACGCCTGCGCCTGATCCAGCGCCGAAGTGCGTAACGGCAAGTTGTCATACTGGAAGTCGAAACGCAATCCAAAATATTTGCTGTAGTTGCGAGCCACGCCGGCGGCCCCGATGCCGCCTCCGCCGCGCACAAATTTTGTCGTCTCGCCGTTGGTGAGACTTCCGCCCCCGCCCACATTGAACGACCAGTTGTTATAGCCTTTCTCTTTTGGCTTTCGCCCAGGCAGCTCTTCGGCCGAAACTTCCTGGGTGCTGCTCTGACTACTGCTCTGCGGATTACCGGCCTGCGGGTTAGCGCTTGGTGGAGTGCCAGGCCGTTGCTCAGCCGGCGCCTGTGCCGGAGGCTCAGCGGGCTGCTGTGCGGGAGACTGATTGGTTGGCGGAACCTGCCCAGGCGTGTCCTGCGCATAAACAGTAGTGGCTCCCGCCAGAATCGTCATCCACATCAAAACCAGTGCGATTCTGAATCCGGGAACCCTCGCGAACTTTCGACTCATTCATTCTCCTCCCGCTGCCGGGCGTGATTGCGGACCGTAGCGCTCGGCCCCCAGGCAACAAGAGGCGCTTCTCCAAAGAACTGTCCGCGATGCTCCCGCCGGGATTGCACTCGCAGCAGGCAGGCACCATATTATCAACTTTGATGCTGATAATGCCCGCCCAGCCGCCCCATAACCCCGTTGCAGTTCCCGAGAAGCACTGGTCGCACGTATGATAAGGTCGTTTTTCGAGCGCGACAGATTCCTTGGCAAAACAAATTGCAAAACCGTCTGCGAAGTCGCCCGCCTCACGCGGTCCGCACCGCAGCTCCGTCTGCCGCGTCGCGCTGATCGGCTTCGGCACTGTCGGTCGCGCCGTCGCCAAAATTTTATGCGAGAACCCTGACCCCTCCCTGCGCCTCACTCACATCTGCAATCGAAACGTAGAAAAGAAAAAACAGCCCTGGGTTCCGAGCAATGTGATCTGGACCGACGATGTTGATTCGATTCTCAGTTCCGACGTCGACGTAGTCATCGAGCTGATCGGCGGCCTCCATCCCCCCGGAGAGATTGTCCGCCGCGCGCTTGAGTCTGGAAAATCGGTGGTGACGGCGAACAAGCAACTGATCGCCCGTCACGGCTCCGAACTTTTACAACTGGCTCGCAGCAAAGGATGCCAGATTGAATTCGGCGCCTCCGTCGCCGGAGGCGTTCCCGTTCTTCCAGCACTGCGCACGGGATTGTGCGGGGACCGACTGCACGGCATTGCCGGAATTCTGAATGGTACCTGCAACTACATTCTGAGCCGCATCGAAAACGCAAAAATTCCTTTCAGCGAAGCTCTCGAAGAAGCGCAGGCTCGCGGATACGCCGAGGCCGACGCCTCTGAAGATCTCGACGGCGGCGACGCGCGCGCTAAGCTGGCCATTCTCGCGCTCGCCGGATTGCATACCCAGGTCGCGCCCGAATCCATTCGCGCTCGCACCATCCGCGCCATCGATGCGGTTGACTTCGACTACGCGGCCGAACTCAACTGCACCATTCGCCAGATTTCTCGCGCCGACCTAAAACAAGTCTTAAAAGAAGACTCAACAGAAGGTAGCAAAGAAGATACGCTCTATGCGGAAGTCGGCCCGTGTCTGGTTCCCGCCGACTCACCGTTCGGCCGAGTGCAAAGAAATCTCAACCTCGTCCTCACTTCCGGCCAGTATGGCGGTGACATGGCATTTCTCGGCGCAGGCGCTGGTGGCGACCCTACCGCTGTCGCCGTCGTTTCTGACTTAATGTTTGTAGCGCAAAATCGCTCCGCCGGGCCGAGCGAGAAAGACAGCGGGAAAGACGCGGCGCCTTCCGTCGCAACGGCAACGGCAGTGCCAATGGCGATCACAAAGATCAGTAGTGATTTCGAAACCCCGTGGTATCTCCGCTTTTTCGTGCGCGATCAGCCGGGGATCGTCGCCCGGCTGGCGCAAATCATGGCCGCCCATCATCTGAACATCGACTCGTTGTTGCAGAAGCCGGGCTTTGACAAAGCTTCGCTGCCCTTTGTGATTACGCTGGAACCTTGCCGCGATTCCCTGCTGCATCCGGCCCTGGAAGAAATGGCTAGCCTCGATTTCGCCATCCGCCCATGCCTCTGCCTACCAATCTTGCGCTAGGCTCTTCGCAGAGTGTTCGATTAGACCGAATTCTGCGGGGATAAGATCTGAAGGGATAAAAAAGCGCCGGTCGTCGCGACAAATTCCGCGCTGGGACGACCGAGCGCTAGCCGAGTTAATTCCAGAAAGGATTTTTGAGTCCCGCCGGCGCGAGAGCGCTGTCGGATTTGGTTTCCGCGCCTGTCTCGTCCGAGATTTTCTCGTCGATAAACCGGGATGGCGGCGGCGCTTTCCGTTCGTCACTCTTCCCGGGCGCTGGATTGTAAGGGTATTCGGATTTCATTACCATACCTCCATCGTAATGATCTAGGTTCATTAAACACCTCCAATCCTTCATCCAAACCGGCAAAATTTTGATGACTGCTATCGAAAAACCAGCACACCCTCCATCCCTCATTTTCGAACCCTCCGGGCGTCATCCCGAAGGCCCGCGCTTTGCTGGTGTCCTATAGTGCGTCGGTGAAATTTCCGCAGATAAAGCGTACTCTTCCCCGGACGGATTTCCTTCCGACAATGTGGAGGTGTACGCGGTGCTCCGTGACTTTGCATCTTTTCTTGCTGCGCTCTGGCATGAATGGAAGGTCTTTTTGACTGGCGGAAGCGTAGTCGCCGTACTGTCGCTTTGGAATCTGGCGGGATGGAAGCCGCTCCCACGCGATGCTAATTGGCTAATCCTAGGGCTGACCTTTATTTTGGCTGCTTTTGCCGCTTGGCGAAGAGAATGGATAGACGCAGGAAAGGATTTCACTACTGTTTCGCCAGCGGAGTTAATTAGGTTATTCGCCAGTGGTACGAATGTTCTTGGAGAAAGCCTGGTGCGGCCATACCTCGGCAAGAGGGCAAGAGTTACAGGCACAGTTTACGACGTTCAGAACAACGGATTTGGCCATTGGTCGTTCGTATTTTTGTCGGACCCTGAGGTTTTTGTGGCTCTCTGGATTCCATCTCGGAGGATGGGGCCGTTCATGATGCTTCCAAAAGGAACGATTACTACCGTCGTGGGCCGAATTCACTCCGTATACAAGAACGGTATCAGGATGAAGAACTGCGAAATGGCTCGGCGTGAAGATACTCCGACGCAGTCCACACCCGACCCGAAATCCCAGCCTCCATCGCAGGTGTAGAGGCCGCCGCCAACCTTCAACGCACCTGTTAGGACACTACCCGCGCTTTCTCCAGCGGGACGAGGGATCTCCCTCACCTATATACTGTCCGGTCTGCCCGTAATGAAGATCTGCCCCGTAAGCAAAAGGACGCGATCATGAAATACCGCAAGCTTGGCCGCACCGGTTTTGAATTCAGCGACATTGCCCACGGTCTCTGGGGAATGAGCGGATGGAGCGGCTCCAGCAATCAGGAATCGCTTGCCGCCATGCAGTTCGCCGTCGACCTCGGCTGCAACTTCTTCGATACCGCGTGGGCCTACGGCGAAGGCAAGAGCGACGGCCTGCTCGGCGAGATCACGGCGCGCAACTCCCAGAAGCGGCTCTATGCTGCTTCGAAAATTCCTCCCGCCAACGAGCGTTGGCCGGCTCTGCCCGAATACAAATATCAGGATGTTTTTTCTCCGCAGCATGTCTTCAAGTACGCCGACCTCATTCGCAAGCAGCTGCGCGTGGAGACCATCGACGTGCTGCAATTTCATGTCTGGGACGACAGCTGGACCAGCGAGCCCGATTTTCGTTCCACCGTCGAAAAGCTGAAGCGCGACAAATGGATTCGCTTCTTCGGCCTGAGCATCAATCGCTGGCAGCCGGAGAACGGCATCAAGGTCTTGCGCACCGGCCTGGTCGATACCGTGCAAGTCATCTACAACATCTTCGATCAGGCACCCGAAGACGAACTCTTTCCCATTTGCCAGGAATTGAATATAGGTGTGATTGCCCGCGTGCCGCTCGATGAAGGCAGCCTCGGCGGAAAGATGACGCTCGAAACCCGATTTCCCAAAGGCGACTGGCGCGCCGGATATTTTGGTCCCGAAAATCTCGGCAAGACCATCAAACGCGTCGACAAACTAAAACAAATTCTTCCCCCTGGAATGACGTTGCCCGAGATGGCGCTGCGCTTCATTCTGTCGCATCCCGCCGTCAGCACCACCATCGCCGGCATGCGCAAGCCAGAGCACGTCCGCCAGAATATCGCCGCCAGCGACGCCGGCCCGCTCGACAAATCCCTCCTGGCGGAGCTGAAAAAACATCGCTGGGATCGCACCCCGCAACACTGGTCAGACTAAGCTTCTTGCATGGAAAGAGTGCCGGACGGTTTTCTTTTATCTATAGCGGCGATTGCAACGGGCCGAACCAAGTGGCGACCCCGGAGGGACTTGAACCCCCAACCCTCAGTTCCGAAGACTGATGCTCTATCCAATTGAGCTACGGGGCCGTGATCGTGCGCGGGAATGAATCGCTGCGCCAACGGAGTCCTTCACGTTATGCCGAAGGAGTGCTTCACATACGGCGTCAGCCAGGAAAATCTGGGGTGGGAAACGGGAATCGAACCCGCAACCGTCGGAGCCACAGTCCGGTGCTCTGCCAGTTGAGCTATTCCCACCGCCGCTCTCGATTATAGCAACTGCGCTTCGCGGATGTCGGGAGGCGTTTACAGATACAGGCGTCAGAGCTGCGTCAGACCTCGGCCGTCAGACCTCAGCCGTCAGGCCTCAGACCTGAGCAAGGCAAGAAGCTAGCGAAGGATGGAGAAGAGTGTTGCCGGAAGGCAACGGTCGAAGTGTCGAACGATCAAAGGTCCGAAGTTGGAAGTCGAAGGGTAAAGCCGGAAGCCGAGGTCCAAAGTCTGAAGTCCGAAGTCCGCGGTCGGAAGCCGGAAGCCGAAATGCTACCCGCGCCCAACTCCCACATACTCAAATCCCAGCGCCCGCAACCGAGTCGAATCCAGCAGGTTCTTCGTATCCACAATCACCGGCTTCTTCAGCAGATGTTTAATGCGGTCGAAATCGAGCGCCCGAAACTCCGGCCATCCCGTGCCGACCACCAGCGCGTCCGAACCTTCCGCAGCCGCATAAGCCGAGTCGCAGTAACGCACCGATCCATTGAGCCGTATCTTCGCTTCGGGAATCGCCACAGGATCATACGCGCGCACTCGCGCACCTTTCGACAGCAGCGATTCCGCCAGCCTCACTGACGACGATCCCGCCACCGAATTCGTATTTGGCTTAAACGCAAGCCCCAGAATGCCCACGTCTTTGTTCTCCACCGAATTGAGCACCAGCGAAATTTTGTCGACCAGCCGATCGGCGAGATAGTGATTTACGTCGCGCGCGGCGCTCAACACCTTTAGCGGTATCCCGTGGGTCTGCGCCAGCTCCGCCAGAGAGTCCATGTCCGATTCCGCGAACACCCCGCCCATTCCCGCTCCGGGTTGCAGGCAGCGCGGGGCGATCTTCTTATCCAGTCCCAAAGCCAAAGCCAGGCTCACCGCATCCGCATCCACTCGTTCGCACAGCGCAGCGACTTCGTTGATAAAGGAAATCTTTGTCGCTACAAACGCAGTGGCCGCTTCGCGCACCAGCTCCGCCGTTGCCTGGTTGGTCACAATCACCGGAACCCCGCGCATCACCAGCGGATGAAAAATCTGCTTCAGAATGTGCACGGCTTCGAGCGAAGTCGATCCCAGAATAATTCGATCCGGCCAGTTGAAATCTTCCACCGCACAGCCATCGGTGAAGAACATCGGCTGCGACACAATCGTCGCCTGCAGCCCCGCATCGGCCAAACTCTTCTCCAGCCGGTTTGCCGTGCCCACCGGAACCGGAGTCACAATCGTCAAAATCGGAGGTTTGGACGAGAGCCGCGCAATGCTCGTCGCTACCTCACTCAGGCTGTCCGCTTTGTCTTCGGCCAGAAAAATCACCTGCGTTCTGCGAGCAAACGTTTCAATGTCGGTGGAATACGCCAGCCTTCCCGCCCGCACGTTACGCCGAATAATCTCTTTCAGATTTTTTTCGAAGAAAGGAACATTGCCCTGCGCCATCTCCACCATGCGCGACCGGTCCGGATGGCAACACGAAACCGGAGTACCAAAATCCGCCAGGCAAGCCGAAATCACCGTTCCCAAATACCCTGAACCGTAAACTCCGATCTGCATCGTTTTCCCCGTTTCCCAACCGGAAACCCGCGTCCCAATTGGCGGTTGACCGCTCTGGCGGAAATCCGCCTCTTCTTTATCTACAACCGCTTCCCGGCCTTTTCAACGCACGCAAGGGAGATGTACCTACGCCAGCCGCGATAGACGGGAGTAACTGCGTAAACGATTACAGGAGTTTGACAGCGGAGTGTTTCGGGAAAACTTAGCGCGAAACCAGCCGGGGACCAAGTGGCACGGGCGCCAGGTCCACCCAGCAATTCTCATCGTCTTCGCGCACGAAGGTGAGTCTTTCTAACAGGATGCGGCGGCTCTCAGAGTATTCCGCCCAGCGCTCCCGGGCCATCTCAAAAGCCCTGCGGGCGGCCGGCTCGGCGCTCATCTTTGCAATCGTCAGATGAGGAATATAGGGCCAGGGCTCCTCAAACGCCAGTGCTTCGGTACTCAGCTTGCTGTGAAGTTCGCTCATGTGAGCCGCTCCGCCCCGCACCCGAATGTATATCGTCGGGGTGACTGGCACGAATGTTTCCACATCGCCCAACGTCACTTCAAAGTGCTCTTCATGGCCGCAGATCCGCTCCAGTATCTGCAGAGCGGCGTCTTCGGTCCCATGTAAAGGACGCGGCGGAAGAATGGTCAGGTGTGCCGCCAAATGCGGCAGATCGGGATGCAACTCCCGGCGAAGGTTCTCCACGAACTCTCCCGCAGGGTTCTTAAGGTACGCCACCAACGCATAACGCGGCATCTGCATTCTGGTTAAAAATTATAACCCGGCAGCGCCAGAGAAAAATCGTTTATGCAAACTTCTCCCTAAAAGATGCTAAAAGAAATCCTCGCACAAGTTCGTAAAGAGATTCTTCTCGCGTCCCCGCAGTCGGAGTGCTCAAAAGTTGGTCGGCGCTTTGTTCACGCGATGGACTCCAGGTACGGTTGCATCACTCTAGCAACCCGGCACACTTTAGCAGCCTTGTCCGTTTGTGGGCCGAGAAACGGAGCGTGTCGTTCACGAATGGCGCAAGAACTGCCCGGATGCAGGAACTGCTCTTCTAGCGATACTCTGGCCCAGAAGCCGCCTGCCGACTGGGTAGTGCGACACGTAACAATCGTTGATGTATCGAACGGGCAAACGCGAAGAACCCAAAACTAGATGCGATGAGATGGGAGTCAGACTATCCCGAATTGGTTTGAACGCTGAGTCCCGCGAAGAACGCGCCGCTCCGGTCCGATTGCGGCTAACGTGGTTGGCACGCGCGAGCTGGCGCATCTCCATGCATTCAACCTTCCTCTTCTGGAAAGTGTTCGAGTTGATGGGAAAACGCTTGCCTTTACCTTGTTGGCGACGGTCGCAACGGGCGTGCTCTTTGGTTTGGCACCCGCGCTGCAAGTCCCAGCGCGCGAGCTCCGTGAGGGGCTGCAAGACGCGGGCCGGGAATCGAGTGGCAGTTGCCGGCATGGCTGGTTCCGCGACGTGCTCGTGTTCTCCGAGTTTGGCCTCGCCTGCCTATTGCTCGTCGGTGCGGCATTGCTCATCCAGACTGTTCTGCGCGCCTTGGATGTGAATCTTGGGTTTGAACCCGAACGCGCCGCTGCCTTACGGATTGACCCGAATTTTCAGATCTCGACCGCAGCGCAAGCAAATGCATTCATCAACCATGTGTTGCAGCGTGCCCGCGCAGTCCCCGTAGGGGCCGGGGCTACGTTTTTCGACTTTGGAATTCATTTCAGCAAGCTTGGATTAATTGATTTATATTTCCTTCGCGGTTCCGCCACTCGCTTGTGTGAATGAAATTGCCCTGAAAGAGGCGTGATGATCTATCAACGAACATTCGCAGCAGTGCTCGCAAGTATCGCAGTGCTGTCTCTGTTCAGGGCTTCTGCGCAAGCGCCACCGTTGCAAGGCTCGGCTACCGGATTCATCAACACGCTTATGCCGCAACCGTCACAGCTTTCCGTGCAGGAAGGCCACCTTGCGATCACACCATCTTTTAGTATCGCTACGGAACACTTCCGAGACGCCCGGTTGGACGCCGCCCTAACTCGCACCGTTGATCGCATCAGGACTAGGACTGGCATTTTCATTTCCTCGTCCCCGGCCGTCGACGCAGCGTCGGCGGCGATGGTCGTCAGCGTCGATGGTGCTGGAGAAACGATCCAATCGGTTGACGAAGACGAGTCTTACTCGCTGGAAATTAATTCTTCGAGCGCGCACCTTCGCGCCGCGACCGTAGTCGGGGCTATACGTGGGCTGGCAACAATGGAACAGCTGGTTCAGTCGGACGCAACCGGGTATTTCATTCCGGCCGTCATGATTCACGATACGCCGCGTTTTCGTTGGCGCGGGCTCATGATCGACTGCGGGCGCCACTTCATCCCTGTCGACGTACTCAAGCGCACGCTCGATGGCATGGCATCCGTTAAGCTCAACGTTTTCCACTGGCATTTGAGCGAAGACCAGGGCTTTCGCATGGAGAGCAAGGCCTTCCCCAAGCTCACTGAATTCGGCTCCGACGGACTGTTTTACACACAGGGGCAAGCGCGGGAAATCGTTGCTTACGCGCGCGACCGGGGCATTCGCGTGGTACCGGAGTTCGACATGCCGGGGCACACCAGCGCATGGTTCGTGGGTTATCCGGATCTCGCCAGCGCGCCGGGGCCATTCCACATTGAACGGAAGTTTGGGGTGTTCGACCCCGTGATGGATCCCACGCGAGAAAGTACGTACAAGTTTCTCGATACGTTCATTGGAGAGATGGCCGCCATTTTCCCCGACCATTTCATGCACATCGGCGGCGATGAGAACAACGGGGTCGAGTGGAAGGCGAATCCGCGCATCCAGAGTTTTATGCGCGAACACAATCTCAAGGATACGGCCGCATTACAGAATTATTTCAATCAGCGCCTGCTCAAATTGCTCGAGAAGCATGGCAAGCACATGATCGGATGGGACGAGATTCTCACTCCCGACCTGCCCAAGGACGTCATGGTGCAGAGCTGGCGCGGCTTCGAATCACTCGCCGCCGGAGCCAAGAACGGATACACGGGCATCCTCTCTGCCGGGTACTACTTGAATCTGATGAGTACGGCTGAGGCGCATTATGCGGTCGATCCGCTGCCCGAAAAGACCGACCTCACTGCCGAGCAGCAGGCGCGCATTCTCGGCGGAGAAGCCTGTATGTGGGAGGAGCAGACGAGTCCCCTGGATATCGATTCACGCATCTGGCCGCGCGCCGCGACAATCGCCGAGCGGCTATGGTCGCCGCGTAACGTAAACGATGTGGATGACATGTATCGGCGGCTTGAGGTCGAGTCGCTGCGGCTCGAAGGTTTGGGACTGACGCACATCTCGCAGAAGGATGTAAGCCTGCGCCAGTTGAGCGGAAGCAGGCAGATTGCTCCCTTGCGGATTCTTGCATCCGTGCTTGAGCCCGTTCGCTTCCACGAGCGGGCGCACCTGCAACACGCCAATCAACTGACGCCGCTGGATCTGCTGGTGGATGCTCTACCGCCCGACCCACCGTCACGCCACAATTTTGAGTTGCTCATGCGGGTTTATCTACAGAATCCAGGTGGGCGAACGCAAGCGGAAACAAAGTTAACAGCGGACTTCAGTGCCTGGATAACCGCGGAGCCGGGAATCCTGCACTTGATGGCCGAGTCGCCACGGCTTGCGCAAGCTGAACCCCGGGTTGAGCAACTCAGCGAACTCGGAACTATCGGTCTCGACGCAGTTTCTTATCTCTCCTCTGGATTGCCTGCGGCCGCGGGATGGAAGGCTGCGAGACTGGCGGTCTTAGACGAAGCGGAGAAGCCGCAAGCCCTGGTTCGCTTTACCGTCATCAAGCCGCTGCGCGATCTGGTCAATGCCGTTTCAGAGACACCCGCCGGGAAGTAACAATCAGCGCTGTGATAGCACTCCGCCATCGCTTATGAGATGCGTGAAGTTCGGCGCGACGAAGTTCCGCACGACGAAGTTCTGCGCTAACACCGCTTATTTCGCCGTCGACAGCGGCTGGTTCTCTTCTTTTTGCAGGCGCTCGACCATTTCCTTCGGCAGTCCGTGCAGCAGTTCCAGAAACGCTGCATTCGTCCAGCCGAAGCCAACTACGTTCATTTCGTAGCCCAGTTCGACGTGGGCTTCCGAGGAGCGCGTCACAACGTTGTATTTTTCGCGGATGTTGCCGTCGCGGCGAAAACTCTCCGCGACCGTCGACAAAAAGTCGTAAGCAACGCGATCCGCATCCGCGTTGTACCCATACCGGCGCAGGCCCTCGATTGCGAGCATTTCAATGTTTCCCCAACCATAGGGCAAGTCCCACTGCGCGCCCGACTCGTAAGTACTCATGGGAAGGCCGCCCGGCCGGTCAAGGACTTTCAGATTTTCGGCCACCGCCTTCGCTTGCTCTGGCGTCGCCAGGCCCGCCCACAGCGGGTAGAACGTGGTTGCGTAGAGATAGTTCGACATCCGGCTGGTCTGAAAGTTGTAATCGAAAAACAGTCCCTGCTCCTGGTTCCACAGATAACGGCTGATGAGTTTCTTCCGTTCCTCCGCCCGCTGGTTCCATTTCTTCGCGTCGTCGGCGCGTCCCAGCCATAGGCTGATTTGCTCCAGGTCTTTTTCTGTCTTATAGAGCAGGCTATTCAGACACACGGGCGCATAGTGATGTGTGGCCGCGCCGAACGGGCCGAAGCGAAAGCTGACATCGAAGCCGGATTCACGCATCGAGCGATCGCCTTTGTAATAGTCCGCGCTTAGCTTGAACTGCTTCGCCTTTTCACAGTCCGCATGTGCCATGGTCTGCGGCACGTCGCACACCTGCAGAGAATAGGGCGAGCCCGCAACTGGTTCGGTGGTTCCCGAATTCGTTTCAACTACATAATCGTCGGCCTGGGTGGGATGCAAAAAGAAATATTGCGCGACCTTGCGATAGAAGCCGCTTTCGTCCTGCACCGCTTCCGCCGGTGGGCCTTCGCCAAAATCGAAATAGCGCGACAAGCCCGTTTGCCCGGCCAGATGCGGGTCGCGCGTCCACATCCCGTAATCCTTGTCCAGGTCTGCGTATGCTCGCTCCAGCCAGGCTTTATCGACCTGTACATCTTTTTGGGAGGACTGCTCCTGCATAGCTCGATAGACATCTACGAACATCGAGCTCACAAACGGAGGCTGCGACCGCGTCAGATAGTAGGTGCGATTCGCGTTGAGCATGGCGCCGTAGTGCTCGATTTCAAAAAAGAAGTTGTCGACCATGCCTCGCGCCAAATCGATGCGTCCCGCGCGCAGCAGTCCGCGAATGATGAAGTAGCTATCCCATCCGTACATCTCGTTGAAGCGTCCACCCGGCACCACATATTTGTTTGGAAGGTAAAGCAACCCGTGAGGCTGGATTTTGGCGGTATCGATTTCTCCCAATCGATGAATCTGAACCGGCAGATGTTCGACGCGCACATTGCATTCCGCCGACAATTTCTGGACTGCTGCCGGCTCGGCGACTTCGGCCGGCAAATACAGCACCGGAGGCACCTTGATTTTTGGATCGACCACACTCACGCATTCGGTCATGGAGCGAGTCAGCGTGCTCCACGCCGAAGAAATGTAAGTGAGAATTGGCTTGAGTCCCTGATCAGCCGGAGCGTTTGATGGCGCCGGGAGTGCCTGAGCCTCTGCCATAGCGCAGGCAATGGCGAAGAGCATGAGATAGCGAAGAATGAAGGCACGAAAACTGCAAGATTGGGCGGAACGCTGAATGCGCATGGTGTCAGAAAGCCCCGCCATCATAAACGCGTGACCAGTATGCGGCAAAACTAATTTGGCCAGTAGCTCGATGGATTGTCGCTGGAACAAGCCCTCCATCCAATGGATCGCTCACCCGGCGACGGCTTCCCTTGCTGGCGACTCTTCGCGAGACCAATCCTTACAATGGATTTTTTGCGTTGGACTATGTGGCAAGTCTAATTCACAGTAATACTACATCTTCTGCAGTGTCGCAGAAGGCTTCCAAACTGTTCATAGTTTGGGGGTCCCCACGAATGGGTTCCCGTTGTGCAGCTGACTTCGTCGTAAGCAAGACCTAACCAGTGAGAAAAGCTTTTGAAAATCCTGATTCAGGATGAGGGGGGATCTTGTCGAAAAAGAACGCAGTGGTAAGCCTACGGACGGTAGCAGAACGCGTTGGGCTCGCTAGCTGCTCGGTGTCCGCAATCTTGAATAAGACAGCCGCATCGATGGCGATTCCGCAGCGAACTAAAGACCGGGTCCTTCGCGCTGCGGCCGAGTTGAATTATCGTCCGAATTTGTGGGCGCGGTCTCTGCGCACCAAGCGCACCCGCATGGTCGCGGTCATTACGTCTGATATCAGTCTGGCTCCCGTTGCCAGAGTATTGGCCGGAGTGCAAAATCTGTTGCAACGCAAAGGATATCTGCTCGCAGTCGGATCCGGAGATTCCTCGAACGAATGGCGCGACATCTCCATTCATCTCCAGCAACGAGGAATCGAAGGCATCGTCGCCATCGACGCCACTCTGCCACCGGAAATTGCTCTTCCAGTTGTCTCGGTGGATCTCAATTCCATGCCCCTCCTGGGGCCGGTCTCGGCCGATATGCGAACCTGGCTGATAGAACTGGGGCAGTCGGCCGCGGAAACGCTTATCAACCGCATCGAGAAGAAAACTGTTCCAGGTGGGGCCAGAACTAGGACCGTTCCCACACTTCCCGGCGCGTATTTCGCACTATCTCATTCCATCACGGGAACTGACGGCGATAACCGTAGAGGCGCTTGAGCGGACTACATGGCGGCATACGTAGAATGATTAGTCCGCCATGGTATGCCGTTCTCTCACAGCCGCCATTTCGCCAAAATTATTACGCGCTGCCGGTGCTTCGACGCCACGGCTATCTAGCGCACCCCGGCGTTACATCTGAAAATCCTTCGATCCCGCCATTGCTACAATCGCAAGCTGATGTCTCTCTCGTTCCACATCGATGCCGTCAACGGTCGATCTCGCCGTGGCCATCTGCTGACCGCACACGGGGAAATTGAGACTCCCGTATTCATGCCGGTGGGAACCCTGGCATCCGTAAAGGGCGTGCCCCAGGAAACGCTCGAAGAATTGGGCGCGCAGATTATCCTTGGCAACACCTATCACTTATATTTGCGGCCGGGAGTCGCGACCGTTCGCCGCCTGGGCGGTCTGCACAAGTTTATGTCGTGGCCGCGGGCAATCCTCACGGACTCCGGCGGGTTTCAGGTTTTTAGCCTCAACGAACTGCGCAAGGTGAAAGAAGAAGGCGTCACTTTTCGTTCCCACCTCGACGGTTCTTCTCATTCCTTCAGCCCGGAGAGTTCGATGGAGGCACAGATTGGGCTGGGCGCTGACATCATTATGGCGTTTGATGAGTGTACGGAGTATCCAGCGGATCGTACTCGCGCGCGTGCGTCGATGGAAATGACCGCGCGCTGGGCGGCGCGGAGCAAGAAGTATTTTGAGGAACACAAACATGAAGTGCCCTGGGCTGCGGCTTCCGGCTTTCGGCTTCCAGCTTCCGAACATGTGGGGACAGCCGCCCCCGGCTGTCGGGCGGAGCGAAGCTCCGCAGACGCTTCGGCGAGCTTCCGCTCGCTTGGACAGCCGATGGCGGCTGTCCCCACACAAACAGAAGCCACAGAATCTCCGCAGACGCAAACGCTTTTCGGCATCGTCCAGGGCGGCATGGATCGCGAACTGCGAAAAGAATCGGCCGAGCGGACTGTCGAAATTGGCTTCCCCGGATACGCCATTGGCGGGCTCAGCGTGGGCGAACCGCGCGAACTTACCCGCGAAATCGTAGAGTCCACGCTCGAGTATTTACCCGCCGACACGCCGCGCTATCTGATGGGAGTGGGCACTCCCGAAGAAATTGTCGAGTACGCCAGCCTCGGTGTGGACATGATGGACTGCGTGCTGCCGACGCGCGCAGCGCGGCACGGGCTGTTATTTACATCTGAAGGCAAAATCTCGATTAAGCAGGCGCGATACGCTCAGGATGCCGCGCCGCTCGACCCCAATTGCGCTTGCCGGGTGTGCCAGCGCTACTCGCGAGCATATCTGCGTCACCTTTATGCATCCAATGAAGTGTTAGCGCAGGTCTTGAATACGATCCACAACCTGAGTTTCTACCTTGACACTATGCGGCGGGTGCGGCATTCTATTTCACTTGGGGTAGAGTCCCGTTTTCTTTCTGGTGTCTGGTCACGACCGAAACCTTGACCTCCACGGATGGCCCTGCCCGGATTCTAGCCTGAAAGCTGAATGCCCGGCCGATGTCGATCTAAACTCCGTGGTGAAATTACAGCTCGCGCGGCGCTAAGCGAAGCGCGGTTTTTCGCGAATACATACGCGCAGACCTTCATATGCATTCTTTATTGGCGGTACAGTTCGGTGGCGGCGGCGGTATGGGATGGCTCGGCATGGCGCCGCTCATCTTCATTTTCGCCATTTTTTATTTTCTCCTGATTTTACCTCAGCAGCGCCGACAAAAAAAGTGGCAGGCGATGCTCGATCAGCTCAAAACTGGTGACAAGGTAACCACCAGCGGCGGTTTGCGAGGCACGATCATGGCGCTCAAAGACGATTGCGTGCACCTGCGCGTTCCTCCCAGCAATACTTTGCTGGAAGTAACCAAGGCCTCAGTGCTGCAGGTAACGACGAGCGAGGAAGAAGTGAAAACCAAGTAATTCCTTCGTGGTGATTTGGTTCATATGAACAAGAATTTTCTACTCAAGCTGGGATCCATCGTTGCCATCGTGCTCTTTTTCCTGTTCGGAATTTTTGGCGTTCCGAAGAGTCTGTCCGCTCAGGGCCTGCTCGCAGCGATTTCTGATCACATCCACCTCGGTCTGGATTTGAGCGGTGGGACCCAGCTGATTCTCCAGGTTCAGGTCAACGATGCCGTCAATGTAGTCGCGCAGAATGCCATCGAAGTTCTGAAAGATCAACTGCGCAACCGAAAGATCGATTTTGCCGATGTTACTCAACCCGATCCACAGAACAACCCCGACCATGTCTTGCTGAAAGGCGTGCAGGCCAGTGCGCGCGGAGATTTGCTCAGCATCGTGCAGGAGCGACTGCCCGAGTACGACATCACCAGCGACCCCAACGATACCTGGACGTTGTCAATGAAGCCTTCGATGTTGACCGACCTGAAAAATAAGGCGGTTGCACAGGCGATTCAGACTATTCGCAATCGCATCGACGCTCTCGGTGTGAGCGAACCGACCATCGAGGAGCATGGGCAGGGGCAATATCAGATTCTTGTCCAACTCCCGGGAATTGACGATTTCGGCCGCGTGAAAGACATCATGCAGTCCACTGCCATGCTCGAGATTAAGCAGGCTCTGGGTGGACCGTTTCCCAGCGAGCAGGCCGCTTTGCAGGATAAGGGAGGCGTCCTTCCGGCGGATTCCCTGCTGCTCCAAGGACACAGCATGCCCGGAGCTGAAACTGAGGGGCCGGCATGGTATTTGGTTTCGCGAGTCTCAGCGGTCAGCGGAAAGGATTTGCGCGACGCGCAAGCCAGCACCGATCAGAACGGCCAGCCCAGCGTCACTTTTTCTCTGACCGGCGAGGGAGGGCAGCGTTTTTATAGCTTCACTTCAGCCCACGTCGGCGACAACCTCGCTGTAGTGCTCGACAATAAAGTGCAGGAGGTGGCCAGTATCAAGGAGCCAATCCGCGATCAGGGTTCGATCAGTGGCGGCCATATGACAGAACAGCAAGCGAAGGATCTTTCCATGGTCCTGCGCTCAGGCGCACTCCCCGCCAGTATTAAATATCTGCAAGAGGAAACCGTGGGTCCATCGCTGGGCGCGGATTCGATTCGCGCCGGCGTGCGTGCTGCCGTCATCGGCATGGTCGCCGTCCTGATTTTCATGCTGGTCTACTACCGCGGTGCGGGTATCAACGCGGACGTGGCCCTCATCATGAACCTGATCATTTTACTCGGGTTCCTAGGATGGTCGACCATCGCAGGAGTGAATGTCGCGCTTACCTTGCCGGGAATTGCGGGTGTGATTCTGACGGTCGGCATGGGCGTGGATTCCAATGTGCTGATCTTCGAGCGCATTCGCGAGGAGTTACGCAATGGCAAAACCCCGCCTTCAGCCGTGGATCAGGGCTTCAGCCACGCCTGGGTTACGATCGTGGATACTCACGTCACCACCATCGTTTCTGCCGCGATTCTATTTATCTTTGGTACCGGTCCGGTAAAAGGATTCGCTACGACGCTCACGTTTGGTTTGCTGGCGAACCTGTTTACTGCCGTGTTCGTGTCACGGTTCATTTTTGACTGGGTGCTCAGCCGCAAGCAGCGTGGCGAAGCGCTCAGCATTTAAGGGAATTGAGTAATTTTGCAATTAGGTGATTGGGTAATTTAAAAAAAACGTGAGTGCAGTAGCATGGACGTTTAAATTACGCAATTGCCAGATTTCTCAATTACCAAATCCTAGCTAGGTCACGTATAGATAAGGGGCACAACAAAACTCGTGGAGTTCTTTCGCAATACCAACATAGATTTTCTGGGGAAGAAGTGGTATTTTCTCGCCTTTTCGCTGATCTTCAGCCTGGCCGGCCTATATTCCATGTTGTTCTGGCACCACATTCCGTGGGGTGTAGACTTCCGCGGAGGAACGTTGGTGTACGTGAGGTTCTCCCATACTCCAGATGAAAACGCGATTCGCTCCGAGCTCGATCGCGCTGGCCTGCGGAACTTTAAAATCCAGCGTTTGGGCGCAGCCTCAAACAACGAAGAGCTGATCGACCTCGACGTGAGGGAGACCAGCGAGCAGGCGCTCGATCTGGGCAAATTGAAGATCATCCAGGCGCTGGAAACTAATACTCCTGCCGGCAAGACCGACCTGAACAATGCCAGTTTTCTGACCATCAAGAATTATCTGATGGATAAGGATCCGCTGCACATTGGTCCCGATGACCAGAAATATGGAGCCGAAGCGCAGGCCATCGTGGATTACCGCGACAAGGTCCAGGGGGGAGTTCTCAATTCTGCCGATCAGTTACAGGCCGCCTCTGGAGTGGACCGCGCTGTTGTGGCCTCGTTGCCGGACGTTTTTTTTGTCTCCGATTTCGGCGTTCGCAATGTCGAGATCATCGGACCACAGGTCGGCAGCCAATTGCGCACCCAGGCTGCATTAGCCACCCTCTACTCGCTATTAGGAATGCTGGTTTACCTGGGCTTCCGGTTCGAGTGGATTTACGGGGTTGCCGCCGTGGTGACGGTTTTTCACGATACTTTGATCACCGTCGGGTTCTTTTCCCTTAGGAATATCGATATCACCCTCACCGTGATCGCGGCCATCCTTACGCTGATTGGTTACTCTAATAACGACACGATCGTGGTATTTGACAGAATCCGGGAAAACATTAAACTCATGCGGCGCGAGAAACTGTCGGATATCGTCAATCGCAGTATTAATCAAACCCTAAGCAGAACCATCTTGACAGCGGGCTTAACCTTCCTTACCGTACTCGCACTCTTTTTGTTCGGCGGCGAGGTGCTTCGTGGATTCAGCCTCGCGCTGGTGATCGGCATCTTAATCGGGACTTATTCGTCGATCGCGATTGCAGCTCCAATCCTGGTGGCCTATCAGGATTGGCGTATTCAGAAGGGCAAACGGCCAGCCGCAATGGCGGGGCGTGCTAGGTAAGTTACCCGATGGCGCCGTTGTAACGATTGCGTTAGGCCTTGTTATGCGCGGGATTCGCCGGGATTCATGGCAGTTGTCCTGGGAATTTCGGTAACGCTGCATGCGTTACGAAGCTGGGATCAAAGAGGAAGCGCGCGGTGTCTAAGTCTCCGTAGGGTTCTAAAAGATCGGGGAGGATCACATGTTTGAAGACAGTCTTATCGAGTCCGGCGGCAAGCTGAAGACCAAGCGAGGTCGCACGTCAGCGATCGCGTTTGTGCTGGAGGTCATGATCATCGGCGTGATGGTTCTGATCCCGCTGATTTTCACCGAAGCTTTGCCCAAAGGTACAACCTTATTCATGTTAGTGGCCCCCCCGCCACCACCACCGCCGCCGCCGCCAGCCGCCGCACCGGTGCACGTGGTAAAGCAAGTTCAGACCGATATCGTGAATGGCGAACTGCGCACCCCGACCAAGATTCCGAAGAAAGTCCAGATGATCAAAGAAGACGAAGCCCCGCCGCAGATGGCTGCCACTGGCGTGGTTGGTGGTGTTCCTGGAGGGATTCCGGGCGGATCGATGGGCGGCGTGATCGGCAGCGTCTTGAGCTCGACGCCAACCGTGGCGCCAAAGATCGCCACTCCGCAGCGGGTGCGCGTATCCTCCGGCGTCTCCTCGGGCCTTCTGATCCGCAAGGTCAGCCCGACCTATCCGCCGCTGGCGCGTCAGGCTCGCATTCAGGGCACGGTGGTGTTGCAGGCCCAAATCAGCAAGGATGGTAGTATCCAGAACTTGCAGTTGATCAGCGGGCATCCCATGCTGGCTCCAGCCGCGATCGAAGCCGTGAGGCAGTGGAAGTATAAGCCGTACCTGCTCAACGGAGAGCCGGTTGAGGTCGAAACGCAAGTGCAGGTGAACTTCACGCTGGCCGGAGGCTAGACCCCGGCGGTTGGGTTCTTTTCATTAGTATTGGCGCGCGTCTTTGCCATGCCGCAGCATCTGGGAAGGAAATAGTTCGAAGCGACGTGGCCGACATGTTGCGAGGTCTGCGGCATGCCCGCCTTGACGATGCCAGAGCGACGATTGGTGAGCGCCGCGAGGCTGGTTTTTTAAATTCAGCCAGCGGTTGGCATCACAAAGCGCATCAAAGGGTCCAGTACAAGTACAGTAAATGTCCAGAGTTCCGAGGAGGGAAAGCAACTCATGTTCGCAGCTCATGTAGCAGGTTTCACTCTCAATCACATTACCGCTGCAGCCACCTGGGTCGTTCAGGAAGGCGGCGGCACCTTGGCGACCGATCCATTGGGCCTGTGGAAGGCCATGGGCTGGGTCGCCCGAACCGTGGTCATCATCCTGTTCATCATGTCGGGTTGGTCCATCGGCGTGATGATCGATCGTTGGATGGCCTATAGCGCAGCCCGCAAGCAATCCCGCGCCTTCGCCCCAGCCGTAGCGGGAGCTCTGCGCGACGGGCGTATCGACGAAGCCATCAAAGTTGCCGAGCGCAACAAGAAGAGCCATCTGGCCAAGGTAGTCACCGCTGGCCTCATGGAGTTCAAGGCTCACCAGGATAGCCCCGGAGCCATTCCCGGCGAGACCATTGAAGCCTCCAAGCGCGCTCTGGAGCGTACAGAAGCCATCGTCCATGCTGAATTGAAGCGCGGATTGGGTGGTCTGGCCACCATCGGCTCGACAGCTCCCTTCGTGGGACTGTTCGGAACCGTGATGGGCATTCTGAACGCTTTCATCGGCATCAACAACTCCAAGGCCACCGGTCTGGCGGCAGTCGCCGGCGGTATCGCGGAAGCACTGGTCACGACGGCTATCGGCCTGCTCGTCGCCATCCCGGCCGTCATGATGTTCAACTATCTGACCGGTCGCGTGGAAGCGTTCGACGTGGAAATGGACAACTCGTCCAGCGAACTGATCGACTACTTCCTGAAGAAGCGCGGCGAAATTCGCCGGTAAGCGCTTCGCGAGCGTTCGCGGAGAGTAAAAGGGTTCGGCACGTTTCCGCAGTGAGTTGCTAGTCCGGCGCTGGAGCAATCCAGCGCCGGACCTTCCCAACTTGAGGGCGGAAGGTTGAAAGCGGCGGCCTGCGGCAGAGGCACAGGAGATACCTGGCTATGGCATTAGCAAAACGAAACGAAGGCGCGAAGATCAGCTCGGCAATCAACGTCACCCCCATGGTGGACGTGATGCTGGTTCTGTTGATCATCTTCATGGTGGTCACGCCCATGTTGCAAAAAGGCATCAGCGTGGATATGGCCCCCGTCAACAATCCCGAGCAAATGCCGGATGCGGACAAAGAAGACGCACTCCTAGTCTCCATTACTCGAGACGGCAAAGTTTATTTCGGCAGCGAACAGATGGCGGTTGATAACCTAACCGGCAAGGTCAAAGATCGGCTCGCCAACAAACAGGATAAACGCGTCTACGTGAAGGCGGATATGCGAGCGCGCTTTGGCAGTGTGGTTCAGGTCGTGGATGCTGTTCGCGCAGCCGGGGTGGATGACCTTGGCTTGCTGACCGAGCAGAGGAAAACTGCAACCCCCCCGCCACCCCCGGCTACGCCCGGGCAAGCAGGGCAATAAAAGGAGAACGATCATGGGAATGGATCTCGGCTCGGGCGGAGGCCAAAGTGCAAACATCAACGTCACACCGCTCATTGACGTATTGCTGGTACTGCTGATCATCTTCATGGTGATCTCGCCAGTAACCCCGAAAGGATTGGATGCGCTGGTTCCTCAACCGCCTCCGCCTAACGCGCCGAAAAACAACACGCCCGACCGTACCATCGTGGTGCAGTTGGTGGATCGTGGCGCGGGCCAATCGCCGGGCGTCAAGATTAATAACGAAGACGCGACCTGGGATAACCTGCAAGGGCGCCTGACCGACATTTACAAACAGCGCGCGGAAAAAGTTATGTTCGTGAAGGGCGATGACTCTATCCCGTTCGGCAATGTCGCCAACGTGATTGATATTGCCCACGCTGCAGGCGTCGACAAGGTCGGTCTGATTACCGCGAAGATAGAGTCGGGAGCCTGATCTGCCTGCCCGGGTCGGCTCGCAACACTAAGAGCTCGGGAGTTGCGAAATTTGTCTTCGGCCCACTGCACGGAAGCCTGAGGTTTCCGTGCTGCCGCGGTCGGCTTCGTCGGCTTCTCATCGCGCGGGTCGTCGGCATTCAGTCGGCATTCAAACCGAGCTTGTCAAATCGATGTCTCTGGGCCTAGGATGCTCTGTCGAGGGAGACTTAAACCGCAATGAATAATCAGGCACGTTTCATCGCGCTGGCGGCAGTGGTGCTGGCGCTCTTCTCTTCTGTAGGATGCGACAAGCTGCGGGCGCGCGACCAACTCAATAAAGGCGTGGAAGCGTATAAGAATAACCATTACGAGCAGGCTATCGACCACTTTCAGTACGCGGTTCGACTGGATCCCAGTCTGATCAACGCGCGCATGTACCTGGCTACCGCGTTTGTGTCGCAGTATATTCCGGGGGTCGATTCTCCAGACAACCTGAGAACTGCCCAGCAGGCCATCGACGAATATCAGAGAGTAATCGATGCCAATCCCTCGCGCGATCAGAAGGTGAATGCGGCCAAGGGCATCGCTTACCTTTATCTGAACGAAAAGAAATGGGAGGACGCCAAAAAGTACTACCGCACGGCTTCCGATCTGGACCCCAACGATCCCGAGCCCTACTACTCTGTCGGCGTGATTGACTGGACCGCAGCCTACCAGCCCCGCATGGAAAAGCGCGCCGCGCTTGGCCTGAAGCCGGAAGAGAATCTGAATCCGAAGAATAAAGACCAGAAGAAAGCTTGCGAGGAGTTGAAGGAAAAGAACGCTCCTTACATTCAGGAAGGCATTGACAGCCTGAACAAAGCGATCCAACTTCGTCCTGACTACGACGACGCCATGGCTTACCTGAACCTGATGTACCGGGAAAAGGGCGACGTGGAATGCGATGATTTGGCTGCCCGCGCGGAAGATCTGAAGACTGCCGACCACTGGGTCGACGAAACTCTTCGCGTGAAAAAAGAGAAGGCCGAAAAAGCCGCGCAAGCGTCGCAGGGTGGAATCACAGTCGATCAAAAATAAGCCAGCATAAACCGCAATGCATGAAATCAGCCTCTTTCGTCAATCCAGCGAAAGAGGCTTTTCATTTTTCGCTTCAGGGATTTCTTTACGCAGAGGCTATGGGCTATTTGCTATACAGCCGCAATTCCACCTTCGGGAACTCCCACCGCTGCATCTTTGGAAACGACTCCGGCAGAACGTCAGTCAGCATCGCAGTCTTCGGATCAGGTTTCTCCGCGGTCCCGTTGTTCATCAGCATCACCCATACGCGCGGATGCGATTGCCCCATCGAGCGCAGCAAATCTGCGGTAGGCTTGCCCGTGAAATCACGATAGTCGAGTCCAGTTCCATGCTGGGGAAAGAGAATCTCTGGTCCCAACTGAGCTGTGAAATACGGGCTTGCAGTATTTGTTCCGGCCCGCAACGAACGAAAGAATTCATAAGCAACGCGCGTTCCCGCGATATGAAAGACGATGGCATCGCCTGACTGGGTATGATCGAGAACAAAGTTTGTTGCGGCTCCTGAGGCGTCCCGCTCGTTATCGAGGTCGTGACCGTAGACGAAAAAAACTCCCTGCAAACTCAGAAATAACACACCTATGAGGGCCGCGGTCAGCAACCACGACTGGCGGAGCCGCGCCAAGCCTGCCGCCGTCAGGATCACCAGCGCGGGCAGGCAGAAAATCATATATCGCCCCAGAAACACCGGGCGTGCGAACGACAGCAAGACCGTCAACAACACTGGGAAGAAAAGCCAGATCAGGAGAAGTTGAACTCTCCAAGTCTGCGACTCTTGGGCGCGTGCGAACAATTTTTTCCCACTTGCTGCAATCGCAAAGCTGCAGGCCAAGGCGCAGATTCCCAGAAGCGCCCAACTGTTGCCGCCGGCCATATTGCGATAGAACTCAAGCACACCGCGCAGGCCCGGCCGTTGAATCCAGCGAATCGGCCCGGCGCCTGTCTTCGCCACAAAAATGAGCAGAGGCAGAACCGCGATGCCAATAATGACCCAGGCACGTCGCATTTGCGCAAATTCCTGCGCGCCCCCTCGTTCGACTTTCCCGGCACCATGGCGCACTTCTACAGCGAGCCACTGCACGGGCAGCAGGAGCAACGCGTAAAAGTGCGCATAGGCCGCGAGAATGCTGACCACGACGTAGCCGAGCCGGGTGAGGCGCGAAGGCGCTCTCCAATAGGCAATCAGGAAGGCGGACGACATCGTCGCCAGCAGCAAGAAAAGCGAGTAGCTGCGCGCCTCCTGAGCGTAGCGAACGCTGTACGCGTTCAATGCGAACGACGCCGCCGCGATTAAACCAACCCGCCGGTCATACAGAAGTGTGGCGAGCCAATAAATTGCCAGCAGCGTAGCCGCGGAGAGCAGCACGGAGAGGCTGCGAATGAAAAACGGGCTTTGCTTGTAGCCGCCGCTAAGGCCCAGCCAGATGCGCAAGAGAACGTAATACAGCGACATGTTGGCTTCGCGCCACCATAGCAAACGAAAAAAGTCCTTCCAGCCGATTCGCGCGACTTCCACGCTAAAACATTCATCAAACCAAAAGGGCTTGCTGGCCAGGTCAACGAACCGAACAGCGAGAGCGACCGCCAGAAGTACAACGAGATTCAACGCGCGAAGTGGATTGGAAGTCTTCGACGCAAGCGGCGAGCTGCCAGGGTTTAGTTTCACCGCGTCCGGTGGCTGCATGCTGGGGCGAGGACCCTTCAATCCAGATGATACTATGCTAGAAAATCGTCGAAAGCGCATACTTCGGGGCGGGGGCGCCGGCGCGGCGGAGGTTTGAATGCGACAGCCCCTGACGTGAACGAGGTTCGAACAAGGTCATCTTGACCAGAGTCGTTGTTGGGTGGAGAGAAGGATCTTGGTGCAGACGCGGCCGCTGCTAGCCGCCCCAGGATGTTTGGCGAGGAACGAATCCAAAGGAATGCCATCAGTGCAAACAGTACCGATGTTGGATCCAGCAGCAACCAGCGATCGCTGGCAGGGATGCGTGTCGGTAATCGTGCCAGTTTACAACGAGATCGCTCACTTGGAGGAACTGCTGCAAGCGATCCAAGCTTCGCCCGTGAAAAAAGAAATTATTGTCGTCGACGATGGCTCGACCGATGGCACTCGCGAGAAGTTGCAATCTCTGCCGGCAACCAGCAACGTTGCTGTCGTATTTCACGAAAGGAACCACGGCAAGGGAGCCGCCATTCGAACTGCCCTTACCTATGCTCGGGGCGAATATATTCTGATCCAGGATTCCGATCTCGAGTACGATCCCCAGGATTATCCGAAGTTGCTCCGTCCACTTGCAGAAGGCCGCGCCAATGTCGTCTACGGGGTTCGCCCTGATCGTCCCGAGCGCGGCTGGCGTTTCTTTCTCGGCGCTAAATTGCTGACACATCTTACCAATCTTCTTTACGGCGCAGGCATTCACGACGAGGCAACCTGCTACAAAGTCGTTCGCCGCACGCTGCTGGCGCAACTGTATCTGCAATGCCGGCGCTTCGAGTTTTGTCCGGAGGTGACCGCAAAGTTGTCCCGCATGGGTGAGAGGATTGCCGAAGTTCCCATTTCTTACAATCCACGCTCAAAAGTGGAAGGGAAAAAGATTCGTCACTCGGATGGCTGGCTTGCAATCTGGACTCTAATTCGTTATCGCTTTGTTCCGCGGCGCCGCTGGTTACGTGCGGGAGGGTCGCAATCGCCCTTTGCCGTAAGCTTTTCTCGCACGCCCTCTCATTGAACACGTTCTGCATTTCGTCGGCGCAATCCCGAACAGGAATTCTCAGTGGCCTTGGAAAGAGGGCGCCGCATCGCGGTTAATGCCGCTTTACCGCTGCAATCGCCTCTATCGACGAAAGTCCTGTAGAATCTTCAGTTCGCCGAATCGTCCTCGGCGCTCTAAGAGATGTTCAAGAAAATTCTCATCGCGAATCGCGGCGAGATTGCCGTACGCGTCATCCGCGCTTGCCACGAGATGGGGATTTCCGCAGTCGCCGTCTACTCTGATGTGGACCGCGCCTCTCTGCACGTTCGCAAAGCCGACGAAGCATATCCTATTGGCGCGGCTGCGGCGTCCGAGTCCTACCTCAACATACAGAAAATCCTCGATGTCGCCTCGCGCTCCGGAGCAGACGCGATTCATCCCGGCTATGGTTTCCTTTCTGAGAATGCGAAATTCGCTCGAGCCTGCTCAGAAGCAGGAGTGAAGTTCATTGGTCCTACGGCTGCGACAATGGAAGCCATGGGCTCGAAGACTCGAGCTCGACAAGCCATGGAGCGGGCGGGCGTCGCGTTCGTTCCCGGCACATCGCGCGGCCTCGAATCATTCGAACAGGCCGAACAAGTGGCCAGTCGCATTGGCTATCCGGTGATGCTGAAAGCGGCCGCGGGCGGCGGCGGCAAGGGCATGCGCCTGGTGCATGCGCCAGGAGAATTGAAGTCAGCGCTCGACGGAGCGCGCAGCGAGGCCGAGCGATCATTCGGCGATAGCGAAGTTTATATCGAGAAGGCGATCATCAATCCACGCCACATTGAGATGCAATTGTTGGCCGACGAGCACGGAAATACGGTGTACTTAGGCGAGCGCGAATGCTCTCTGCAACGCCGCCACCAAAAGGTGATCGAGGAAGCGCCGTCGCCGATCGTTGACGCGGACATGCGAAAAAAAATGGGCGAGGTCGCCGTTCGCGTGGCTCAAGCGGCTGGGTATACGAACGCCGGCACGGTCGAATTTCTGGTGGACGAGGAGAAGAGTTTTTATTTTCTGGAGATGAACACGCGGTTGCAGGTGGAACATCCGGTTACGGAATTGATCACCGGCCTTGATCTTGTGCACTTGCAAATCCGCATCGCGGCCGGTGAAGTGCTGCCCTTCACGCAGGGAGAGATTTTAATTCGCGGACACGCCATCGAATGCCGCATCTATGCGGAAGATCCAGACAACAATTATTTTCCCAGCCCCGGCAAGATCACGCTGCTATTGGCGCCCTCTGGGCCGGGAATTCGGCGCGACAGCGGAATGTACGAGGGCTGGAGCGTGCCTATGGACTATGATCCCTTGCTTGCCAAGCTGATCGGCTACGGCACGACTCGCGATCAAGCGATTGGCCGGCTGACCCGCGCTCTCAACGAATATTTCGTGGGCGGAATCAAGACGAATATTTCGTTGTTCCGCCGCATTTTGAGTGATCCGGATTTTCGCACTGCGAAGTTGGACACCGGCTTCCTGGATCGCATGTTAACGCGCAAGACCCCTGCGACTCCTTCAGATTCCAGGGCAGTCGAAGTCGCGGTCATCGCTGCCGGAATATTTGCGGTTCTGGGCAGTTCCTCAGCTGGAGCGGGGGAACGGCCTCTGACTAGCGAGTCCACAGTTGGAAAGCAAAATGTCGCGTCCAATTGGAAAATCACAGCCCACAAAGAAGCCATGCGATAACGCTCAGAGTGGTTACTGGCAAAGCACACTGGTTTTCGTGACCTACCAAATTACCATCGACGGCAAGAAATACCGGCTCGATCTCACGCGATCGGAAGGCCGCTGGTGGTGCCGACTCGATGGGCGCGAAGTGGAAGTGGATGCAGTGCTGGCGCGTCCGGACGTACTTTCTCTTCGTATCGGGAATCTGGCTTATGAAGTGAAGTGCGAGCGCGTGGCGGGAGATCTGCACCTATGGGTAGGCAGTGAACGTTTTTCCACCGAGGTGAGCGATCCGCGATCGTTGCGCGGCCGAATCCCCACGGCGGATGATCATGGCCCCAAGAAACTTACGGCGCCCATGCCGGGTAAGATCGTGCGAGTGCTGGTCAGTCAGGGAACTGAGGTCGAAGCAGGCGCGGGCGTGCTAGTGGTAGAGGCGATGAAGATGCAAAACGAAATCAAATCGCCCAAGAAGGGAAAAATTCAGAAACTTCTGGTGAGTGAAGGGGCTGCAGTCAACGCGGGAGACGTGCTGGCAATTGTCGAGTAATACCGACAGTCGAACGCCTGCAGTTATTTTTCGATCCCATTGCTGTCGAGGATTTTCTTCGCGTAAAAATTTTCAACCTTCGCAGAATCCCGCAAGACTTCATAGTAGGCAGTCTTGAGCAGTTGTTCGCGGCGGTCATGCAATTGCGAACGGATAGCTTGCTGCACTCGCGGATCGGAGAGTTCCCGCTGTCCGGCAGGCTCCTTCGAAACGAGTTTCACGATCCGGTATCCCAGTGCCTGTCTGTTGGCGGGATTGACAACTGTAATGATGGCGCTGTACTGGCCCGGCTTGAGCTTCATCACCGTGTCACGCGTGGCCGGATCGGTTCCTTTCAGGCCAGACTCGGGCACGGTGCCGAGATCGCCACCATTTCCCGAAGTCTCGGGATCCTCGGAATACTTCATGGCCAGCGTGGCGAAGTCGTCGCCACTATCCAGCCGGTTCGCGATCATCTGGATTTTCTTGCGCGCATCGGCTTCGTTCTGCGCCTTGTCGTTTTGATTATGAGCCTGCGGGTTCGGCACCGGAGTGACCATGATCTGGGCCAGATGGTACTGCGGCTCAATCAGGTTGAATTCTCCCTTATGCGCGTTGTAGTAATCGGTGATGTCCTGGTCAGTCACGTTGATCTTGGAAGATACTTCTTTGTTCATGACCTTATCGACCGTGATGGATCGGCGAATATCGCGCTTAAAATCCGCCAGGGTAATCTTCTTATCCTGCAGGCGTTTATCGAATTCTTCCTGCGTAAAGGGAGCTTTGGTCTCGTTATATTTGCGATCAACCTCTTCGTCCGTTGCCAGCAGGCCAAGCTTTTCGGCGCGTCGCATCAGAATTTCGTCGTCGATCATCTGGTGCAGAATGTTCAGACGCAGCGCGGTGGCCTGTTCGCCCGTGGGTGCTTGCTGGGCTGAAGCGACATCGTTGTCGTAATATTTGTCGACATCGGAGCGGAAAATCTTGCGGCCATCCACAGTGGCCATCACGTCGCCACTAGTTTGCTGGTTGCAAGCGACCAGGCTTGCGAGCAGAACTCCGGCGGCCAGCGCTGCCGCGAACTGGGCGAAGAAAGAGTTTTTTCTCAACGATGTTTCTCCGTTCCTGACTGCGATCATAAAGTGAAATTCAGGCCTGGGGCGCTCGCATAGCGCCTGGAACCGCGAATATCATCGCGACGACGGCGCCGCTGACGATTGTACGTGCTGGGGCACTGGTTGTCCTGCGTCTTTCAAAGCTGCGTCCAGAGCGGCGCGAACCTCGCTGATGGGCACCGCGCCGTCGATCTTCTGGCCGTTGATAAAGAGTGCCGGCGTCCCATTCACGCCCAAATCATCGGCTTCTTTCATCGACGCTCTCACCGCATCTTCATTTTGTGCTTTCACGCATGATTGCAGCTTCGTCACATCCAGATTGTGTTTCTGTCCTTGCAGCATCGTGATCTTATCGATCGCGTCGAAGCGCGCCGCGGGAGTCTTCTCCATGTCCACTTCGTGCTTATTGGCGTGAATGTAATCCGCGAAATCCCAGTAGGCATCGACGTTCTGTACTGCCAGGCAGTTGGCGTCAACAGCGGCATGAATCGCCCAGGGATGAATTTCAGACAGCGGATCATCTTTGTAAATGAAGACAACGCGGTCGCCGTATTCCTTGAAGATTTCGGGAAACAGTGTCTGGTGCATTCTGGAGCAAAATGGACACTCGAAGTCGTCGAAATTCACCGCGACCACCTTGGCAGACTTGGCCCCGCGCGTAGGTCGTCCCGTGACGTCGATCTTGCTCATCACATCGGCGAAAGGATCTTTGTTCAAATTAAATTTTGTCACCCGCAGCATGGTGCTGCGGTCCTTGGAAATCAAAAACTTGTAGTCTTTTTGCTGGCCATCGCCCTCGATCTTCACCGATACAGCGTCATAGCCCGGCATGTCATTGCTGGGAGTAATGGCGCCGACCGTGACTTTTACATCGACGGGGATGGTATAGAAAGCACGCACCTGATGTTCGATCTTGCGAGCGATGTCGGGGGGCGCGGACTGGGCAACACAACCGAGACAAACGAGAAGAAGGATGAGCAGAGAACGCCGAATTAGGATCAACAGGAACCGCCTCAACATCACTAGTTATCTTTTGATTATCTCACAGCGACAAGCCTCGAGCTTCTCGACCCAAGCGCTGGAGCCCTGGGAGTGATCGGTAACAACCGGATCGCGGTAGGTCTTCTGACCCTAGCCAGCGCGGCGAAGTAGCTCCGCCGGCAATAGAGAATTCATCGATCCTGAGCGGAAGCCTTCCAGATCGAGAGTCACGAACTTAAATCCGAGCGCTTTGAAGATGGCAGTAAATTGAGCTGCCATGGCAGGAGTTAGAGCACGCTCCAGTTCTTCCCTTGCAATCTCGATGCGGACAATGTCGCCGTGATGACGTACGCGAAACTGGCGGAAACCGAGGCCGCGAATCGCCTCCTCACCGCGTTCGACTACGTCAAGAGCTTCGCGCGTCACCGGGCGACCGTACTCAATCCGCGAAGAGAGACAGGCGGAGGCGGGTTTGTCCCAGATGCGCAGACCAGCCTGTCTGGCGAGTTCCCGAATTTCCTGCTTGGTGAGCCCGACGTTGAGCAAGGGAGCGGACACGTGGTGCAGCTTGGCAGCTTGCTGCCCGGGACGGAAATCGCCCTGATCGTCGAGATTCACACCGTAAGCAATTGCATCAAATCCACGCGCGGCCCGCAAACTTTCCATTACAGCGAAGAGCTCGTCTTTACATTGAAAACAACGCTGGCCATCGTTACGGGCGTACTCGGGGCGGTCCAGCTCGGAGGTTGGAATGACTTCCAGTGGAATGCTCTGCTCTTTGGCAAAGGAGATAGCATCTGTCAGCTGAGTGCGAGCCAGGCTGGGAGAGTCGGCAATTACCGCCAACATCTTTGCACCCAGAGCGCGATGAGCGGCCCAGGCGAGGTACGCGGAATCGACGCCGCCGGAGTAGGCGACGAGGACCCGCCCCAGTCGTCGCAAGTTTTCCTGCAGTTGAAAGTCTTTTGCGCCCACGTTCGTTCCTGAGATTTCTACCAATCCTATGGTACCAGCCGGCCTCGCGAGACGGAAAATGGAAAGGGCGAGTGCAATTTCGGAGGTGCCGACCAATTCAACAGCCTCCTTGGCAACGCTAATACAAGCGTTCCTGCTTCCTCAAGTTCCCAAATGAGCCGATGTTCGCGAGGCTGAAAGTGAAGCGAAACAAATTCTCATTGCGTACATTGGCGATTGCGTAGCGGCGATATTCCACCGTCATACCGCAACAGTCCCAGTTGTAAGTGGTTTGGGCGGTTGCGAATTGCAATTGCCGCATTTCGGCATCGAAGCCGATGCTAGTAGCCGCGCTCAATCCGCGGCGCGTAAGGCTCCCGTAACCGAGCGCCACGCGGAATTGTTGGAACTTGCAGGTCACCTGGACTTTCGGGGTCGCCGCGTCGCAAGTACCCTCGCTCGGCGCGGGAGTCGAGTTGTTGGTCTGAGGAATCTGCAGGAACGCGTCCCCGCCGCCGATCGTGAATGGTCCCATACTATGATTGACCAAGAGTGTGTTCGCATTCACCCGTTTCAGCTGAAAGTCGTAATCAAGGTCCCATTCGGTATTAGTGCGACTGGAAGTGTCAGCCACCAGGCGTGACACCAGCGGCGAAAGATGGCGCGCTTGGGTTGCAAACGCAATTCCCGTCAGATCTTCGGTCGTCGTGAACACATTGCGCTGGCCCGGAACCAAAGCCCCGCCGAATGTGGGATCGAGGAAATACTTTTGATTCACCTCCCATGTGACCACTTCTCTGGTTTGTGGGCCCGGGGAGCAAGGCGGGTTATCCAAACTGCTGACCCGCTGCCAGGGAACCGTCTGCTCTGGCGCGGCGGCTCCTACTGCCAAACCCGTCATCGGCTTCTCGCAATCTTCCGTCTGCGACGGGTTTCTTTTCGCGTAAAGGCGAGTCACGAAGCCATATTCCACTTCATGCGTATTGCTTAAGATATCGCGCTCGTCAAAATGCAGGACGTTGGCGAAGTCGTTCACCCCGGTTACGTATCGATAGACAATCCGCGGCTCAATGACGTGCTTCCACTTCCGGCCAAAGAATTCCTTATCGAATACTTTTTCGAGCACCGGCGGACGCACTTCCACGGACGTTTCCAGGGCTTGACGGTTGGTAGGATCTTCCACGGCGACGCCGTTGACGAAGCGTTCGGTGTAATAGGTCTCGTGCAAAGTAAGTGCTGGCCGCAAGGACCACTCATGAAACCGCAGTGGCAAGGAGATTTCGGGGTTGAAATCGAAACGACCAAGCAATGTTCCGGTATGAAAGCCAGGTTCGGTGCGCGACAACCCTGCCATCGAGGCGTCGAACGACCAATAAAATGGGGAGCGCCATAGAGGCCGATCTACGCTAGATGCGTCCAGGCTGGGTGCGTGCAAGATCTGGATCGAATCAAAGACAGGAGGATTCGAAAGCGTGCCGTCAGCGTTCGTGGTCTGAAAGTAGTTTTGATAGCGCTCCAGCATGCCACCGAAGGAAAAACCATCGTCTGCCTTCGACAGAAAAAGCTGCGACTTTACTTCTGAGTTCACCGCCTGGGTAAAAACCTCGTTGAAGGCCAGGCGGAAAAGAAAAGAACTCAGGTAATCGATATTGGAAACCGCGCGGAAGCCGTAGAGATTATCTTCCGCCGTCAGCCGCGCTTCCTGTCCGCCTTCTTTCAAAGGAGGCAAACCCGCACCCTGGCTAATGCCGCGATCGATCACGCCGAAGAAACTCAAGTCGAGATAGGACTTATCGCTGGGGCGAAGACGGTACTCTCCTCGTTGCGACCAGCCTCGCTTGGAAAAATACTCCGCGCCGATGGTCGCGTCCATGCTGCGATTGATCACCCAATAAAAAGAGTCGCCAATCTCTGTTCCATTAGTGGAGGAGCGACCTCCGGTAGGAACTAAAAATCCGGTGTCTCTGACTTCCCGCTCCACCGGATGCGTCGCGTAGGGAAAATAGAAAATCGGGAATCCGTGCAGCCAGAATGTGCTGTGATAAATCTGGGCATTGGCGCCCACGTCGACAACGACTTTGTGAGCATCGAATTGCCACTTGGGACGAGGAAGTTCGCAGGTGGTGATGGTTCCTTCATAGACCCGGTAATGATCGGGACTGGTCTTCTCCACGATCTTGCCAGAAAAGGCAAATGGCGCAGTCGAGGTTAAGATCTCAGCGTGACCGCCTTGAAAGCGGATTCCAGTGGTTGCGGTGACATCGTAGAAACGTCCAGTCTCGGCCGGGAGATTGTAAGTTCCGTGACTGGCCTTGATGTGGTCGTCGTTGGGACCGCCATCGAGGGTGAAGTGGCCGGTTGCAGTCGCCTCGCCAGTGTCGGAGTTGTAGGTCATTTCGTCGGCGCGAAGGATGTAATTGCGATAGTGAATTTCCCCGTTCCCGTGCAGGTTGTAAACGTCGCCAACCTTTTCCTGCTGGTCAGCACAGATCGTTGCGGAATCTGAAGCTTGGGTTGCGGCCCGTTCTGCGCAAGGAGTGTTCGGAGCGGATGCGGTTGTTTCAATTTTCTGTGGGGTCTTCGATTGAGCGGGAACTGTGTTTTCAGTGGAATTCCCTGACAGCAACTGGCTGGTTACTAGCGCTGAAGCGGGAATCTGATGACAAAGAAACAGCGCCGTGATAAGGAATTTAGTGCGAAGAGTCATCGGAAGAAAATCGACGGCAGAAGATGGTCCATCGAAGGCGTACCTGCCCTTTCGGATTTCTTGTAGCGGCAACGTGAACTTAGCACGCCCGAAGCCGCGAGGCAAAGTGCTGAAAAAGGCTAGGATTCCCGTTGCTTCCTTTGCGGTTGTATCTTGTCTGAGAACTCATACGATTTCGAGAGACTGGCATTCATGAATTGTCCGCAGTGTGGAGAGTTTTGCCGTTGCAATTCGGGCCTTGTTGCCGCATCTTTGTCCCAGTGCAGCCCGGATCCGGTTTTCGGGCCCGAAGCGAGTTTCGTTTCTGAGGGAGGCGCGAAGAGGACGGACCCGGATCTTGAATTGGCGAATACTTTGTCCTGCGAGGTTTCTGATTCGAATGCTCCGCCGCATCGGGATGAAAGTTCGGAATCGCCGGTCGAGGTGGGGGCCGAAGTTATCGCTTCGAGCCAAGATGGCGAGACCTGGCGCGGCGAAGTTTCTGCCCGGCTGAACCGATACCGCGCGCGCCGCAAAGTACGTCCGCCGCGGTATCCATCTCTCAATCTACGATTCGAAGCCTTTGAGTCAGCTACGCATGGAAGCGCAACCACCGGTTCGCTGCAACATGCCGGGTTCGAGCCTATCTCGAACCATGCGCTGGCGCTCGATGGCTTGACGCATGACCCGTCGCTGGCGGCCGAGATGGAAACGCAAACCCAGCCGACGGGTATCGAGGACGCCTCGCCACCTGTCTACCGCGCGGCAACGAACCCCAGCGCAGGATATGGCAGGGTGAGTGACGCGAGTGCGGGTTACTCCACCGGTCATACCAGTGCGAAGATCATCGAGTTCCCCAGGTTCGCTTGGGGACCGCCTGCGTCTCCGCCGGACCAACTAGCGGAGCCTGTTAGCGGTCGGCCGCGAATTCTCGATGTTCCTGAGATTGAGCCTCCGCTCCCGGCGCTGGGTGGGATCACGATTGAAGCCGTTGAACCAAAAGAAATCGAAAAGCGGCTCGGCATCGATATTCCACTGCAAAGTGCGCCGTTTGTTTCTCGGGTGGTAGCCGCCGTAGTCGATGGCATCATCGTCGCGGCCGCATCCGCGCTTTTCGGGTTTATTTTCTGGAAGGTAGCGGCGGTGCGTCCGCCGTCGGTGCAACTTCTCGGACTCGTCGCCGGTCTTCCCTGCGTGTTCTGGGCCGCCTTCCAATATCTTCTTGTGATTTACGCTGGCAGCACTCCTGGGATGCGCATTGCTCGTTTGGAGCTCGCGCGGTTCGACGGCACGGCGACCAGCAGATCTTTACGCCGTTGGCGAGTTCTGGCTGGTTATCTTTCCGCTGCTCCTGTTGGAATGGGTTACGCCTGGGTCTTCCTCGACGAAGATGCTCTCTGCTGGCACGACCGGATCACCCACACGTATCTTGCTCCGAAACGCCATAGTGCCGCGGACTAGCTGCCGCCAAACAGTCCTGTAGTTGCCGAAACGTTTCTTCTCTCGCCTGTGCTATCTTCATTGGGTTTAGCATTCATAACCGTTTTCGCCATTCATACGAAGCATGGCAACTTCCTCTGAAGGTACAAAACCGGCGGTAAAGGTCTTCGTCGCCACTACGGTGATGTTGACCTTCATCTCCTTCTGGCGCGCCTCGGCGATCGTCCTATCCGACTTGGCCTCGTCTGCCTACTACGCAGGCGGGGACGCAGAGAAAGTTATCGGTAAGAGCGCACCCTGGTTCATTCTCGCGGTCATGCTGTTCAGCTACGCCGTGCGTGCGCTGTATATCGAATCGAGCAGCATGTTCGTCCGCGGCGGTGTTTACCGCGTCGTTAAAGAAGCCATGGGCGGAACCCTGGCCAAATTTTCCGTCTCGGCTTTGCTCTTCGATTACGTTCTTACCGGTCCCATCAGTGCGGTGTCGGCTGGGCAATATCTCGCGGGATTCATCAAGGATATCGGAGTTTATCTCAATCGCCCGCTGCACTTTTCGGACGACTATTTCGCCGCTGGCCTGGCGATTATCATCGCTATTTATTTCTGGTGGAAAAATACGCAGGGCATCCACGAATCCAGCCAGAAGGCGTTGCAGATTATGATCATCACCACCGTGATGGTGGTGATTCTGATTATCTGGTGCACAGTCACGGTTTTGCGTGCTCCCATTCAGTTGCCGCCGAACCCGCTGCACCCGGGAGTGATTCCGGTCAATAAAGAGTCGCTGGGCTGGCTGAATCATACCTGGTTCAGCCATATTACCTGGATCATCCTTTTCGTCGGTTTCGGTCATTCCGTACTAGCCATGAGCGGCGAAGAAACGCTCGCCCAAGTCAATCGCGAAATCGAACACCCCAAGTTGAAGAATCTGGAAAAAACGGGGCTGGTGATTTTCATCTACAGTTTGCTCTTCACCTCGCTGGTTTCATTTTTCGCGGTGATGATCATTCCAGATAAAGTCCGGCCGGATTTTTTCGCCAATCTGATCGGCGGCATCGCCATGTATCTTGTGGGACCGACGAGTCTGAAACTCCTCTTCCATGGCTTCGTCGTACTGGTGGGTGTGCTGATTCTAGCGGGCGCGCAAAACACCTCGATCGTCGGCGCCAATGGGGTCTTAAATCGCGTAGCCGAAGATGGTGTGCTCACCAGTTGGTTTCAGCGGCCGCATAATCGATTCGGCACCAGTTACCGCATCATCAACCTCATTGTATGCATGCAGTTACTCGTGATCTGCCTCAGTTTGGGCAATGTGTACGTGCTGGCTGCTCTCTACGCCTTCGGTGTGATCTGGAGCTTCGCCATGAAGTCGCTGGCGGTGCTGGTGCTGCGCTTCACTGAGCCGGGGAACCGGGCATGGAAAGTTCCCGGAAATGTGCACATAGGAAAGACCGAAATTCCACTCGGCCTTGTTCTCATCTCAGCAGTGCTTTTAATAACAGCGGTCGTCAACTTGTTTACCAAGTACGAAGCGACGATCGCAGGACTTATTTTTAGCGCAGTTTTCTTCACGATCTTTACGATTTCCGAGCGTCATGTCACTAAAGAGCGCCACGGCAAGCCGGAACAGCTCGACCAGTTTCGAGTCTACGGGAATCAGGAGCTGGGGAGCGGCGCTATGGGCGTGCGCCCGGGCAATGTTCTGGTTGCTGTCCGCGACCCACGCAATCTGTATTATCTGCGAAACGTGCTCAGTCGCACGAATACCGCCAAGCAAGATGTCGTCGTCATGAGTGCGCGCCTGTATCACCGCGAGCACAGCTTTAGCGGCAGCGCCGTAATGGAGGCCAGCCAGGTATTCGACCACTATGAGCAGGAGCTTTTTACCGCGACGGTTGCGGTCGCGGAAAAAGAAGGCAAACCAATCTCACTGTTAGTCGTCCCGGCTACAGACGTCTTCGAAGCGATTATGGTGACGGCCCAGCGCCTCGAATCCACCCGTGTGGTTTGCGGACTTTCTAACAAGTTAACTGCCGATGAGCAGGCCAAACTCACGGGGGATGCCTGGGAGCGCCTGCCTGAGCCGCGTCCACGGCTGATTCTAGAGGTGTGCGCTCCCGATGGCACGGTTCGCGAATTCGCGATTGGACCGCACGCACCGCGTATGCGCCCCCAGGATCTGGAGCTTATGCACCGGCTTTGGCTTAACATTACCGCCGATCCCAAGTTCGCGGGTGCCCACCATTATCACGTGGTGGCCTTGGCGCTCGAAGAATTGCAGCGCGAGCTCAGTACGGAACAGCGGGCGGAACTCCTGCAAAAACTGCAGGAAGAGATGGACCGTCCTAACCCGACTTGAGGACTACGCTTGCAAGGAGGTAATCATGGCGCGCATTTCTGGCGCTTCAGGCAACCGTGGTGGACCGTTCCGACGGTTGTTTGTGCGAATCATCTATTCCCTCACGCGGCGTCGACTAAAACGCGTCATCATGCCGATTCAGGTAACCGCCCATCATCCCACCATCCTGCGGGGATACGTTCAGATGGAGCGAACCCAGGCTGCGAGCAAACTGGTCGATGCCAAATTAAAAGGTCTTGCCGAACTTCGCGTGGCGACGCTGGTCGGGTGCCCGTTTTGAATTGATATTGGCTCTGCCGTGGGCAGGGCGCACGGCATCTCGACGGAACAGATCGCCAATCTCAGCAACTACCGCACTGACTTCAATTTCTCTGAGCTGGAGAGGATGGTGCTTGAGTATGCCGACGGCATAACGCGAACGCCCGTAGAAGTCTCCGAATCTCTATTTGCTCGGCTGCGAGAAGGATTCAACGAAGCGGAACTGGTGGAACTGACCTCCGCCGTCACGTGGGAGAATTACCGCGCTCGTTTCTCGCACGCGTTCGGAATTGAAGCGGAAAATTTCGCCGAAGGAACCGTGTGCGCACTACCTGTGCGAGCGGCAGATGCTGTATCGAGGTAATGCCGAAGCTTGAGCGCCGGCACGCTGCTAGTGGTGAACGTTATTCTCGAGCGATGCCCGCAGGTCAGTAAAACGAAACGGATATCCACTCATTACCAATTGTGTCGGCTCGACGCGCTGGCTGCTCAGTAGAACTGATTCCCCCATTTCGCCAAAAGCCAGCTTCACCGCGAACGCGGGCATTGGCAAGATGGCGGGGCGCGACAGCACACTGCCCAAAGTCTTGGCGAATTCTACGTTCTTCACTGATTTGGGCGCGACCATATTGACCGGGCCTTGCAAAAGATCGCTTTTAAGGATGTGATGAATTGCTCCGACCATATCCTGCAAATCAATCCAGCTCATCCATTGCTGACCGTCGCCGATTCTGCCACCGACGCCCAACTTAAAGGGTATCAGCATTTTCCGCAGAGCGCCGCCCTTGGGGCTGAGCACGACCCCTGTGCGCATCTGAACGGTGCGAATGCCGGCGTTGGCTGCAGCCTGGGTTGCGGCCTCCCACTCGCGGCAAACGTCGGGCAGAAAACCGCTGCCCGCTTTGCTTTGCTCATTCAATACCTCGTTGCCGCGGTCGCCGTAGTATCCGATCGCTGAGCTGCACACAAATACCTGTGGCTTGTTCTGCGCTGCCGCCAAGGCTTCCGCCAGCGTGGTCGTGCCCGCGATGCGGCTGGCACGAATCTTCAGTTTCTTGGTTTTGGTCCAGCGGCCAACGATGCTCTCGCCCGCGAGATGGATCACTGCATCGTAGCCGGAAACCATGTCGGGCGAAATCGGCTTGGCAGGATCCCAGGCAACCTGATCCGCCGTTGTGGCGCTGCCACGCACCAGTCGCGTGACGTCATATCCTCGCGTTTTCAGAGAAGGAAGAAGCGCGGCCCCAATCGGGCCGGAAACGCCGCTGACAAGGATTCGCGAGATCATAGTGCGCAAATGTCACTGTAGCAGTTCGTCAGCTCGACAACCAAACTCGCAACAATTTCGAAGAATTCGAAACGCGTGAAAAACGTCGCCTCCATTCTAGATCTTCGTTGACGGCAACGCATTCGAAACTGTACATTTTAATTCAACGAAATGGAGAGTTCATGAGTACCCCGACTTCAACTTCCGGCAAGAGCGGTACTATAGTGGTTTCTGCCCTTCATGCCCGCGCGAATTTTGGAAAGCTTCTGGAGCGGGTTGATGATGAGCGTCGCTCCCTTGTTATCGAGAAGCGTGGTACTCCCAAAGCAGTGCTGCTCAGCATCCGCGATTACGTCAGGCTGGCTGCGCCTGAACCCGAGGTTCTACGAGTCATCGGTCGGGAGTCGGAGCGGAACGGCACCAGCAGCCTGTCCTCGCGTCAAATCGACCGGCTCATCAAGACTTCCCGGTTGCAACGTTCCAAGCGGTAAATGCTTCCCCTTCGCCTTGTGATCGACACGAACGTGCTGGTTTCGGCGGCGATTAAGCCCGCCGGATTACCGCGGACGGTGCTGCTGCTAGCCATTACCAAGCCGGCGCGGTTGTACGTTTTGCAGCCTATTCTTGAAGAGTACATCGACGTGCTCGCCCGTCCCGAACTGAAGATTCGCAAAGGACTGCGGTTTCAGTTGCTGCAGTTCATTAAAAGTCGCAGTCATTTAGTGAAACCTACTCGATGTCTCAAGGTCACACGCGATCCCAACGACAACATATTCCTGGATTGCGCCGACTGCGCCCGCGCGGACTACCTGGTCACAGGCAATCAGAAGCATTTCCCGAAATTCTGGAAAAATACCAAAGTCATATCGCCGCGAGAATTGATTGGCCTTGTGTCGCCACACTTGATTTAAGCCAAGTTCGCTGGCTTCGTCCTCTGGCCCAGAGTCGGCTACCGCCGCAGGCTATAATCGTACATGGCGAGCTTGCGCCAACAGATCGCGACCACCGCTCTTACCCTGACCAAGTTCCGCGATCTGATGAAGCGGATGCAGGAGAATCGTCCGCAGGACGATCTCACCATCATCAAGAAAGCCTACGATTATTCTCTGAAAAATCATGAAGGTCAAAGCCGGGCCTCCGGAGAGCCTTACCTTGTCCATCCGCTGGAAGTTGCGCTCGTCCTCGCCGAAATGAAAATGGATCCGGTCGCAGTGGCCGCCGGCCTGCTGCACGATTCGGTCGAAGACACTTCGGTCACTATCGTCGACATTCGCAAAGAATTCGGAGAGCAGGTTGCTCACATCGTCGAAGGCGTAACTAAAATCAGCAAAATTGATTTCGCAACACGCGAAGAGCAGCAAGCCGAGAATCTGCGCAAGATGATGCTGGCCATGGTCGATGACATCCGCGTAGTGCTCATCAAGTTGGCCGACCGGCTGCATAATATGCGCACGCTAGAGCACCTGCCGCCCGAGCGCCAGCACAAGATCGCCGAAGAGACTCTGGAAATTTATGCGCCCATCGCCCACCGTCTCGGCATGGGGAAGATTCGCGGCGAGCTTGAAGACCTGGGTTTTCGCTTTCTCGATCCCCTTGGTTACGAGCAGGTCGAAAAGTCAGTGAATGCGCGACGCAAGGAGGGCGAAGCCTTTCTCGCCAAGATGCAGCAGACAATCGGCGACAAGCTGAAAGAGGCCGGCATCCAGGCGCGTGTGGAAAGCCGAATCAAGCGCCTGTTCAGCATTCACAAAAAGCTGCAGCGCCAGCGCATCTCGGTCGATCAGGTCTACGACTTGTGCGCCATGCGGGTCATCACGCGTTCGCTGCAGGACTGCTACGCCGTACTGGGCATCATTCACAATTTGTGGCGGCCGGTTCCGGGACGCATCAAGGATTTCATCGCCATGCCGCGGCCGAACTTTTACCAATCTCTTCACACTTCCGTGATCACGGAAGACGGCACACCTTTTGAAATCCAGATTCGCACCGAAGAAATGCACAAGATGGCGGAAGAAGGCATTGCCGCCCACTGGAAATATAAAGACGGCCCGGTGTCGGCGCAGGATGAGCAGCGCCTCGCGTGGTTGCGGCAAGTGGTCGAATGGCAGCGTGACGTCAGCGACCCCAACGAATTTCTTTCCACGCTAAAGGTCGATCTTTACCCGGAGGAGGTTTACACCTTTACACCCAAAGGAAAAGTTGTAGTCCTGCCGCGCGACGCAACGCTTATCGATTTCGCATATACCATTCACACCGAGGTTGGACACACGTGCATCGGCGCCAAAGTAAATGGGCGCATGGTGCCGCTGCGCCACAAACTGCATTCCGGTGACATCGTTGAAATTCTCACCCAGCCCGGGCACAAGCCCAGCCGCGATTGGCTGGGACTGGTCAAGTCATCGCGCTCGCGCAATAAGATCAAGCACTGGCTCAACGTTCATCAGCGCGAGCGCGCCATTGAAATCGGCCGCAAGCTGATTGAAAAAGAAGCGCGCAAGTACCGCATCGCGCTCAAAGAAATCAAAGACGAAGACCTGCAGAGGGTCGCCTCTGGATATGGACTGGGCAAGGCTGACGACCTGATGTCGGGCATCGGTTACGGGAAATATTCCGCGCGACAAGTGCTTGCGCGGTTGCTGCCCGCGGGAGCCACGCACTCCATCGCGGGCGACATTGAGTCGGAAGGTTTGACCTCGCAACCTGGCAGCATTGCCAGCGTAGTGAGACGGGTCTTCGGCGATCACAATGCCATCACGGTTCGCGGGCAGGGCGACATGCTTGTCTACCGTGCACGCTGTTGTAATCCCATTCGCGGCGAGGGAATCGTCGGCTACATCACGCGCGGCAAAGGCGTGGCAGTACATTCGGTGAATTGCCCCAACGTTACGAATCTTCTCTACGAACCTGAGCGCCGCATTGACGTGGAGTGGGCCCGAGATGAAAGTACTCCAACCGCCTATCCCGTGAAATTGACGGTCTTTTGTGACGACCGCTTCGGCATGCTGAAGAGCATTACCGGCGTGATCGGAGATGCCAAGAGCAACATCCGCAACATCGCTGCGCAAACCGCGAACAGTCAGGCCAGCGTCGAAGTGGTGCTCGACATCGCTGACCTGAAACATCTGGAGCAGATTATCGCCGGTCTGCGCAAAATTCCAGGCGTGCATGAAGTGCAGAGACTCCAGAAAATCTAGTCGCCGCTGTCAGCTACCGGTTCTCAGTTCCCAGTTCTCAGCCAAAGACCATCCGCGTCCGCCACTGTGGTACTCTGTGCCCTCAGTGGTTTTATTTTTTGGTCTTTCGAGAACAACTGAGAATTGCTTTATGCGTGAAATTATCTCTACCAAAGACGCTCCGCAAGCCATTGGCCCCTATTCTCAAGCCATCAAAGCTAACGGATTCGTTTTCGTGTCGGGACAAATCGCCATCGATCCCGCGACCCAACAAATCACTCCCGGCGACGTCGCCGCGCAGACGGACCGCGTGCTGCGCAATCTGTCGGAGATTCTGGAAGCCTCCGGGAGCGGATTGGGGAAGGTCGTCCGCTCGACCGTCTTCTTGAAGAACATGAATGATTTCGGCACCATGAACACTGTGTACGGGAAGTACTTCAGGGCGACGCCGCCCGCGCGCTCGACAGTCGAGGTCGCACGTTTACCTAAGGACGTGCTGGTGGAAATTGACGTGATCGCCCTGGCGTGATGAGAGCTCCAACCCCAGGGAGCACGGCGAGCACAGAGGAATAAAAACCTCAGTGAAACTCCGTGTCCTCTGTGGTTAAAGCTTTAGGCCTTGACGACTTTGCCGCTGCGCAGGCAGGAAGTGCAGACGCGCATACGTTTTGTGGCCGCGCCTACGCGAGCGTGCACCGGGCGCAGATTGACGTTCCAGCGCCGCTTGGTGACGTTGTGGGCGTGGCTGATGCGGTTTCCCGCTTGCGGCTTCTTGCCGCAGATATCGCATTGTTGTGCCATCATGACTCCCGAAAAAATCAGAACTGATAGGGCAAACATAGATTTTACAGGATTTTGCGCACGTTCGGCAATTCGATCGGACACGCACGTTTACCGGCCGCTGGTTCTAATAGTCAATCATTTGCATAACTTCGACTCGCGGTAGATCGAGGAATTTAAATAGTCTTACGCCATCTCGCTCTAACCACCGCTGCTTGAGTCGAAAGGAGAAACAGGACGTCCGCTCGCGTGCGATACTGATTCCATGCAGTCCCCGATCCAAGCCGCCACCGCAGCCACCGATCCCAAGTCGGTGAAGGTGAACCTCACAACCGGTACCGGTGTGGACATTGAATGGAACGACGGACACCTCTCGCACTACACGTTCGTTTACTTACGCGATGCCTGCCCGTGCGCCATGTGCGAGGACGAGCGCGCTAAGGCTGGACGGCGTGCGGGCGATCCCGTGGCCGCTTTGCCCGGGGCGCTGCCGATGTTCAAGCCCCATGCCAAGCCAATCTCTGCCGAGGGAGTAGGCAAATACGCCATCAAGTTTTCCTGGAACGATAACCACGATCTCGGGATTTATTCGTGGAGGTTTCTGCGAGAAATCTGCCCCTGTGACGAGTGCAAAACCTTACGCGTGGGTTAAGCAAGCGGGACTGTGGCTACTGGGCATGATTGAAGGAGCAGGAATTCGAAGAAACCCGCATCTTCAAGTTCGCACCAATAAGTTTGCACAGAGGTTCTTAGCATCTCTGCCGTCCACACCATGAGTTCGACCAAACAAACGTCCGTCGCGCAATCCGTTATAAGCGAGCTTCTCACGGATTTGCATACCAAAAGCGAATGCGGAAAATTTGGTCTCAGTCGCGAATCCCTCTCCGCGATTCTTTGCGAAATAATCTCGAATCACGCTGCGCAAGCCACTTCCGCAAGCGAAATCCGCGCATTTCTTCTGGGCCTTCGAGTCGAAGAACTCGCTCTCGCTCGCTCTTGCGCTGCCGGCAATAATTATGCGTGGGAAATCTTTCTTACGCGGTATCGCGAAAAGCTTTATCTTTCGGCGCTGCGGATTGCGCGGGAGGATTCCGCGGCTCGCGAATTGGCCGACACTCTTTATGCCGACCTTTACGGCACCAATATTCGCGATGGAAGGCGCGTTTCCAAACTCGCTTCCTATTCCGGTCGCGGATCTCTGGAAGGTTGGCTACGCACGGTCTTGTCCCAGGAATATGTGAATCGCTACCGTCGCACGAAACGCCTGGTAAGTCTTGACGAGGAATCGGAAGAGGGCATTCAGTTTCAGGCCCCCGAACCTGAGCCAGTTTCGCCCGCCGATGCGCGCCTCGCGCAGGCTACAGACGAAGTCCTGACAGGCCTGTCAGCCGAAGATCGTATGGTTTTAAGCGCGTATTACCTCGATGGTCGTACTCTCGCTGAAATTGCCCGCATGCTGGGCGTGCACGAATCCACGATCAGCCGCAAAGTCGATAAACTGGCAAAGTCTTTGCGCAAGCAGATTGTTGCAGCTCTGTCACGCCGCGGCATGTCGAGACGCCAAGCCGAGGAAGCGCTCCAAATGGATGTTCGCGACCTGCAACTCGACATTCGGCAGGTCCTGAGACAAGAAAGCCTTACGCAAGAATCGACTTCCCGTACGTTCTCTGAAAAGAGAGTGAAATCCAGAGTCCGCGAGGGATCGGGATAGTTGCGCTTAGATCACTGTTAGAAATACCAGAAGATCCCGAACAAGAAGTTAAGAACCAAATGGACAACGTTTCCAAAATCGTACGCGAGCGGCTGAAGGCCGGAGCATTGGAGGCAAATCATCCCGAGGCAGATGAGCTGACTGCATTTGCCGAACGCTCTCTAGCTGAAGTAGAACGAATTGCGGTTCTTGAACACCTTGCCCGATGCTGTGATTGTCGCGACATTCTAGCCTTGGCCCTGCCTGCGACAGATGCCCTTGAAACGGCCGTCCGCACACCTGCGCAGGGATGGGTGAATTGGCCCGCTCTCCGCTGGGGACTTGTGGCAGCCGGCATCGTCGCTATTGCGTTGCTGGGCATCGTGCAGTACCAAAGACCATCGGGAAACATCGCCGCAACGTCAGGTGCGAGCCATCAAGTTGTATTCGAAGAAACCAGAAATCAGCCGCTGGCTTCACCCCCTCCTTCTGCCGGCGTTAAGAAGGCTGAAGATCAGGTTGCTTCGTCTAAGGTCACCAATTCTGATAGACAAATAGCAACGATGTTAAGCGAGAAGAAGAAGCGCGTGGCTCGCGCCGGTGGCGCGGGCGTTGCTCTTCCTGCTGCCGCGACTGGGTACAGTGCAGCATCTTCGCCGTTGTACAAGCAGCAAGCCGCTGCCGATCCGGCCACGAATATGCGGGTTCCCGCTGTCTCTGAAAGAGTGGCGGCACAAGCTCAGTCAGCCCCGCTCGACACGCGGACGTCAGAGGCAGGCCAGTTCGAGCCCCCTACTGCACCCCAACCCGCCAATCACTCGAATAACGAGAATTACGCTGCGGATCGGGTGGGCAAGGCCAAACCTGCCGTCATATCGCAATCTGCTGCGCCCGTCGCCCCGTCGATCATCCCTAGGTCAATCATCCCTCGCTGGGCGATTAATGCGGACGGCGTTCTGCAGCGTTCCTTCGACGATGGCGCGACCTGGCAAACGGTTGAGGTGGAAGCTCCCAGGTACTTCACAGATGCGACAGGTGTCGACGCTTCCGGGAAACCTTTGCAGCGCGAAGTGCGCAAAATGGCATCCCCCACGTTTCGCGCCGTTGCCGTGACGGGCACAGACGTCTGGGCAGGCGGTTCCGGCGCAATCCTCTATCATTCGCAGGATGCCGGCGATCATTGGACCCGGGTCATGCCCGCTTCCTCCGGCGCGACTCTAACCGGCGATATCGTCAGCCTGGAATTCCTCGACATGCAGCACGGAAAAGTCTCAACCTCGACGGCCGAAATCTGGAGCACCTCCGACGATGGCCAAACTTGGCAGAAACAATAACTCTCCTCAAGTCCACCCCGCCGCATCGTGACTCTATCATTCTGAATTTCGCTCTCCACTAAAACCGTATTACCAAAGTGACGTTTACACCCAATGAGGGTCACCCTAATATCCATCTCGTGGTTTGGCAGTTCTGGGGGAGGGCTGCCGAGGCGTCCTGGACTGAAAAGTCGAGGGCGTTTTTTTCTGCTCGCTTGTCGATTATCTGGCCGCTTTTCCTGTTTTCCGAAGGCGATCCAGATTCAAGACCATGTACTCCTCATCGATATAGCAGCCACCAACCTTCAAGGCCTTGGCCTCGCACCCCCAGGGTTCAAATCCCAGCGAACGATAGAGTTTTGCCGCAGCCGTCTGAGTTGTGCCGACGGAAAGTTGTATTTGTTCAAGCCCGTCGATTGAGGCAGCTCGCTTCAGTAGCGCGCGCAAGATATCGCGCCCAATCCCCTGTCCTCGCGCGCTGAAGGTTACGTAGACGCCCCAAATATGGCCTTTGTGAGCTGTCTTAAGTCCTTTCTCGCGATAAAACCCTGCCGTGCCCAATAGCTTCCTGCCCTCCAATGCGCCCACCACAAACGAGGTCGCCGGATCAGCTCCCAATTGCCCCCTCACTTCGTCCAGGCTGAGAGAACGGTGTTCCTCGGCGGACGAACTGAACGCTTCTGCCTCGCGCTCCAGCGCTTCCAGGCGAAAGTCCCAAAACTCATTCGCATCGTCCCCGGTAAGCAATCGAATCTCGGCCATTTACGGGTTTATACGGAATGTACGGTAGGAAGCGCAACCGCTATAGGCCTCACCCGTTTGTGGTTTGCGACCCTTTGCCCTGTTCCGGCATCGAATAGCAGTGTTACGATACTAAGTTCGGTTCTCTGACGGGATGCACCTAGAAATGCCCGGCAGCGCAGCCCGACGGGGCGTCCGCCGATAGAGCGACGTTTACAACGAGGAGAAACAATGCCAGGTAAGGAAACTGTGGAAGTCACCAAAAAAGCGGCAGGAAATGGAATCGTCGAGGTAACCGACGCAAATTTTGACCAGGACGTTTTGAAATCGGATAAGCCCGTACTCGTGGACTCCTGGGCGACCTGGTGCGGCCCTTGCCGCGCGATCGCGCCGATCGTCGAAGAACTGGCAAGTGAGTATCAGGGGAAAATAAAGATTGGCAAGATGGATGTAGACTCCAACAGCGCCACTCCCATGCGCTACAAAGTCACCGGCATCCCCACGCTTCTAGTTTTTAAGGGTGGCCAAGTGGTCGAACAGATCGTCGGCTACAAGCCGAAAGATACGATTGCGCAGGCGCTGAATAAGCACATCGGATAGACTTCTAGCCTCGCTTTAGATTCTCGACGCACGCTGAATCCGTTTGGTCAGCGTGCGTTTCGTTTTTAGACTTCGAATGGAACAGGATTCCCAGTCTTGCCTGAACGAATTGCAGGGCTGCTCGAGGTCGTTTTTCAATACTTCCTCAACACCCCAATCACCCGTCCCTGCACGTCCACCGAGGCTGCGGGCACAATAATCGGCTTCATGGCTGCATTCGAGGGCTGCAGCCGAATGTTGTCGCCTTCCCGAAAGAAACGTTTCAAGGTCGCGTCGCTCGAATCCACCAGAGCTACCACGATATCGCCATTGTGCGCGGTGCGCGCTTTTTCCACCAGCACGTAGTCACCGTCCAGAATGGCCTCATCCTGCATGGAGTCCCCCCGCACTTCGAGCACAAACACTTCCTTCGAGCGCACAAAGTCTGCCAGCGAGATGGTCTCGTTATTTTGAATGGCCTCGATCGGTTGCCCGGCCGCAATGCGCCCTACCAGCGGCAGCACAACCGCGGTATTCACGCTCATCGCCTGCTTGAGCCGTCCTTTCGGAGGCAACAGATCGATGGAGCGGCTGCGGTTGTAATCCCGCGTCAACAAGCCTTTCTTTTCCAGATTTGTGACATGCTTATGCACCGTGGCCAGGGACGTCAGCTCCAGCCCTTTGCCAATTTCATCGAATGAAGGAGAATACTGGTGTTCCGCCACAAATCGCGAAATGAAGTCGTACACTTCCCGTTGCCTGCGTGTGATGGCCATACCGACATTATTGGCGAAGATAAGGCGAAAAAGCAAGGGAAAATAAATGCGGTTCTCGATTCGGGCGTGAAACTTTTCTCTCTGTCGCGAGCGCATACAATAAGGGTATGACTTCAACTCTTCCTGTTTTCCTCGAACCCAGCGCGACCGAAAAAAACTTCAATCGTCTTTTCGGATTTTTCGTGGGCCTTGGTGTGGGCTTCTCACACAATTACCTGCTCCAGGTTCGCGGACGGAAGAGCGGCAAAATCCATTCGACTCCAATTAATCTGCTGGAACTGGACGGGAGGAGTTACCTGGTCGCTCCGCGCGGGCGCACGCAGTGGGTACGAAACGCCGAAGCCGCCGGAGAAATTACCTTGAAGAGAGGAAGCACGCGCCGGAAATTTCGGCTGCGGACGATCTCCGACATCGAGAAACCGCCAATCCTGAAAGCATACCTCGACACTTTCCCCCGCGAAGTGCAGCGCTATTTCGTGGTTACCGCAGGTTCGCCGCCAGAATCTTTCGTCGCGATCGTCGCGAGTTATCCAGCTTTCGAACTGGTTGCGAATTAAATTCTTCGTTGAAGTTCGCGCCCTGCGTCAGTCATCAATGTTGGCCCGATGCCACCAGGGTTGGTCGCAGCGAACAAATAAGGCCGACGGAGACTGAACCGTTTCGATTTCACTCTCCGCCGGCGTTGGGGGGACTACTTGCTGCCGCTTTTAGCTGCGCCGTCAGTGCTCGTCAGAGAAGCAGTATCCTCTGGTACCTTGCTGCTCTGCTGAGTTTTGGGCCGGGGACTGGACTGTTTTGTTGCCGGGTTTGCGTTGCCGGTATTGGAGCTGCTAACTGGACTGATCATATGAGGGTGACATCGGCAGCAGATCCTGAAACTTTAACGCCGGAGCAATAAAATCTTTCTAATCTCGATGGCCTGGCGTGGCAGCACCCGACTCATGCCCCGGCAGTGAAAGAATTCTCCTCGGGCTTGGCTTCTATTTCATCCGGCATTCCGTCAGCGGCTACATCCTGCACAAATTCGCGGCGGCGCTCCGGACCCGTATGCTCGACCACGCGCACGCGGCGAGCGGGCATATGGCTGGGCTCCACGCTGACGATGCGGCCTTCGCGCACTTCGATTTGCGCGCGAAACCAGTCGGTGCGATACATCCGTCCCGCGGCATAAAAAGTTATTGACGCCGCAATCGGGCCTTCAAATTCCTCTCCCGTACAAGCGAGAATGCGGCGTCCCATTTCCTGCGACCAGGTGAGTCCGCCAACCAGGGGGTCATTCAGACGGAAACGTTCAAAGGGCATGGCGTGCGAAAGCTTGCGCAGTTGCAGCAACTGCAGCAATACCGACGTTTTCGCCAGATTGGTGACGATAATTTTGGCTTCGCTTGCCGAAACACGTTCCATTTTGATGTGGATGTCCGGCGACCACTCGCGCTCGAACTCTTCCCGCGCCAGGGCCAGGCCTTTGTCGGTGGCTTCGACATAGCGCAGCGTAGCGCGAGCCAGAATCACGCTGAAGAGGCAGGTCACAATCGTGGCGATGACTGGAATGTAGCTGATCAGCGTGGAAAACGGGATACGATACGAGTTCATCCACTGGATATGCATAGACGAGTGGCTCCTGCCAATGCGAGTTCGGACGGGGGGAGCAATCGGAATGAGTCTATCGAGGGGTCGGATGCGGCTCCAGATGCGGATGGTGAGAGGCGGGAAACCCGTGCTGGGCAGGGTCTTTAGTAATGAGCGGATGCGAGAACGTCATTGAAAGCGAAATCGCACGCTGTACTCTCGCTGTCCGCTCACTCCAGCACGCTGTCGTCGAGTTTTTTTCTGCCCCAGTCGGCTGCCGCCTGCACGAAGGCCAGAACGATGGGATGCGGGTTTTTTTCGCTGGACGACAATTGCGGTTGAAAGAGCGTGGCCAGGTAAAATCGGTGCGTCGGCGATTCAATCGCGCGAATTTCTCCGTCGGCGCCACGCGCGACGACGGGGAATCCCGCCTCCATGGCCGCCCACTCAAAGTCAGGATTGACTTCGAAGTTGCAGAAAAACTCTTCGCTTACGGTCGTCTTTTCCTTTCCGTAAAAAGATTGCAGGTAGGAACCAGGACGCAAGCGAATCTCTGGCATCGTGCCCGATAGTTTCGGCGCGTTCCCTTTGCGATTAGGCACCGCACAAGCTACCGGGTAAATAATGATGTTCTTCGAGGCCGAATTGTTCTCAGCCGTGTCGGCATCTGAAATATTGAGAACGTTTCGGGCAAATTCGATGAACGCATATTGAAAGCCAGCGCATGTGCCGAGAAACGGCCAATCGCGCCGCCGCGCAAACTCAATCCCTTTGAGTATGCCGTCGAAACTCTCGAAAGGGCTGCCGGGCGCGGCCCACAGGCCGTCAAAAGTCTCAAGGTTTTTCTCGGCGTTATCGGCGCCCAGAGATTTCGTAGGGAGCCACTCCGCTTCGACTTTCATATTGAGTTTGCGGGCGGCATGCTGTAAGGATTCTGTGGTGGCGTGATGCGAGCGGAAGTCGGCACTAAAATCGCCCATGATTCCGATGCGGACCGCGTCGCTCACGGGTTGATTGTACTAGAGGCCAAGAAACGGACCGCGCCGGAGTAGCATCGTGCCAGGTTAGAAGCGTGGTGCGCCGGGCTGGTTCTGTCAGCGAAGATGCTCGATGCCCAGGAAAAGGTACAGGCAGAGCAGTGCGAGGGCGGGACCTCCCCAAATCATCAGCGCGCATTTCCAACCCAATGACCGGGCAACTTCCTGCTGGCTGCGCCAGGAAATGAGGAAAGTTTTGTTGTTCATTCCTTTCATCAGCACAACTGGCGGACGCGGATCGAATACATTCGCTTCCGCTGGTGAATTGGTGCCGTTGCCTCCGCCCGGCGCTGTGTTTGCCGCTTCAGAAAGCACCTGAACTCCGGGCGCATCCGTGCCGGAAGCAGACACACCCGCTGCGGCCCACGCCGCTGGGCTTGATACTCCTGCCTTTAACAATGCAGCTGCAATTTTCTGCTGCTGGGTCATCTCCGAGGATTTCGTGAGATTGGAATCTGGCGACAATCGAATTAACTGATGCGGAGCCGATCCAGTCGCGAGGCGCTGAGCCGGCGATCCTGGTTGAACGGCATCTCGTTCCCCACCTTTGAAAAACGAAAGCGAACTTATCGACAGTGAGAATCCCTGAGGTGAGAAGGAGTTGATGGTTTCATCCCGTATTGGCTCTGCGCTGACTTCAAGACCAGGATTTTCGCTGAGAGTGCCCAGTATGAACAGCGAGTTTTTGGGCTTGATGCAAAACTCTTCCACCTTGATCTTGTTTTTGGTGGCAACGCCATGGCGTGCCAGAAAGCCGCGCACGTTATCCGGCACTGGATCTTTCGTGGTGAAAAACGAATCGCAGAATTGCTGCTCAAAGTCACGATGCAAGTCCAGGTCCGCACCGCGCGGGTCGACCATGATACGTCCAGTATTGTCGTCGACGAAGAAAGGCACATGCATACATTCGCCCGCGACTTTAACCCATTGCTTATTTTTGCCGCGTTGTTTGTACTCCCATACCAGGGTGCGGTAGTAGTAGCAGGAGCGCGCTGTAATGGGCGCGACCATGGTGTGGGGCCCTACGGCGAGACCGCTGACTTCGACCATCCCCATTGCAGCGCTGCGAATTCTTGAGAATGGCGTGTCGAGAATCAGCCGGCGACGCTGCAGCAGGACGAATCCATAAAGGAAGCCGCCTATGCCGGCGCAGAAGCCGAGGACACACCAGACCAGCAATCCAGCCGGATTCGAGGATCGAAAAATCAAGAGTGAAAGGGTCACCGACGAGGTCCACGGGGTGGCTTGGCACACACCTCCCGTGATCAGCCTAGCGAATGGTGAATGTCACGGCAGCAGAAAGTGGCGCCATTCGCTTACGTTAGTAATGGCCTATGCACAAGAGGCGTCGGATGTCGCATCCGCTGAGTCTTTCGCATGGCATTGCAAAATGAATTAGCATCCTGTTGCCATGTACATACGTGCCCCCGAGCTTACGGCTGACCAGGTCTTACAGGCCTTTCATCATGATGCCCCTAGTCTTTTTCTCGGCGCGATGATCGTCGCTGTAGGACTCGTCGCCGCGGCGTTTTCGGCGATCCGCCGCAAGCATGATCCGCTGTTGATTTACTTTGCTCTCTTCGCCGCCGTCTACGGCCTCCGCATGTGGATGCGGTCTGATCTTTTGTCTCTGACCATGCAGGGATCGTCGTTCTATTTCAAAATCACTCACGCGATTGATTTTGTCATACCCATTCCCGCATTTCTGTTCTTTGATGCCGCTGGGCTACTGCACCGCTGGAGCAAGACCGCCGGTTACGCAATGGGAATCGTGCTTGGCGCGTTCGCTTTGGCAACGTTGGTCTTCGGACCGCAGGATATTTTTTACCGGATCACTGGAGTCTTTGTGATCGCGGCTCTGATTGTCCTGGTTGGGCGGTCCATGCGCAGCGCTTCGGTTACTCAGGATTTCATCGTGATCCGGCGAGGATTGGTGATTTTTGTAGTTTTTGCTGTTTGGGAAAACATTCGAGGCATGCTCGGGCTCCCCTTCCCGAATGTCGAGCCGATTGGTTTTGTAGCATTTCTGATAGCTCTCGGATATGTGGCTGCCCGCCAGACGCTGCGGCGCGACCAGCAGCTCAGCGAGATTCAAAAGGAGCTTGAAGTCGCCCGCCGAATCCAGTTGTCGATCCTGCCCGATGGGTTTCCCAACTCCGCCAACTTCCTGGTCGCCGCGCGCTATGTGCCCATGACTTCCGTCGCCGGGGATTTCTACGATTTCGTTGCAGCGGACAATCAGCGAGCGGGTCTGTTAATTGCCGATGTCTCCGGTCATGGTGTCCCAGCCGCGCTCATCGCCTCCATGGTGAAAGTAGCGGCTACGTCGCAGCGCGCCAATGCTGCCAATCCCGCTCGATTGCTGGCGGGAATGAACTCCGTCCTCTGCGGCAACACCCAGCAACAGTTCGTCACCGCAGCCTATGTTTACCTCGACTCGCAAACGCGGAAGCTTCACTACTCCGCGGCCGGACACCCGCCCATGCTGCTGCTGCGCGACGGAGAAGTGCGCGAAGTCGTGGAAAACGGCCTGATGCTGGCGGCTTTCGACTTTGCCACCTATTCGAATGCGACGCACCTTCTGAAGCCCGGCGATCGTCTGCTGCTTTACACGGACGGAATCGTGGAAGCGGAGAGCGCCAAAGGAGAATTCTTCGGCCAAGAATCTTTGAGCACGCTGCTGCGTCAAACTTCAGCAATCGCACCGGCGTTCGCGGCAGATCGGATTATTTCTGCCGTACAGCAGTGGGCCGCGTCGCAGGATGACGATCTGACGGTGCTGATATGCGACTACGTAGAAAACGGAGTCGCACAGGCCAGCTAGTATTCACCATACGTCGCACCGCTTGCCTTCCGGCCGCACCATTGCGGCGTCGGCTTTGCAACTCCACGCTGTCTTAAACTCCGGCAGGTTCGAGAGCGGACCTATGACCCGGTACTTCGCGATCGGGTGCGGGTCGGTCTGGACCATAAGCCGCTGTGCTTCCGGGCGGATTTCGTCGCCGCGAAATTGTCCCCATGCGATAAAGAACTGCTGCTCCGGTGTGAAGCCGTCGATGTCCGCCGGTCGCGGTTTGCCTTCGAGCGATTTTTGATAGGCCAAGTAAGAAACCTTGGCTCCTCCCAAGTCGCCGATACTTTCGCCTAGAACCAGTTTGCCATTGTGATGAATGTCTTTCTCGATGTAGTAGTGATCGAACTGGTCGGCCACACAAGCGGCACGCGCCTGAAAATTCTTCAAGTCAGCGTCGGTCCACCAGTCGCGCAGGCGGCCGAGATAATCGAACTGCGCCCCCTGGTCATCAAAGCCATGGGAAATCTCATGTCCGATCACTACGCCAATAGCCCCATAGTTGACTGCGTCGACGGCGTGCATATCAAACGCTGGCGGCTGCAGAATCCCTGCCGGGAAGACGATTTCGTTCAGCAGAGGATTGTAATAAGCGTCCGAGGTGGGTGGAGTCATGCCCCATCGTCCGCGGTCGACCGGTTTTCCAATGGTGGCGCGGTCGTCTTGCTCCACGAATTTTCTTCCGGCAATCATGTCGTCGAAAAACACATCGCGGCGAATCTCGACATGGCTGTAATCCTTCCACTTGTCCGGATATCCAATCTTGGGATTGAAGGTGGCGATCTTGGCCATCGCCTTTTCTTTCGTGTCGTCACTCATCCAGGGACGGCTCAGAATATCGTCGCGCATGGCGGCCAGCAGATTACGCACCATCTCCTGCATGCGGGCTTTGGCTTCCGGTGGAAAATACTTTTCGACATATTTTTGTCCCAGCGCCTCGCCCAATAACTGATCGGTGGACTCGACACATCGTTTCCAGCGTGGCTTCATCTCCGTGGTGCCGCTCAGGTATTTGCCGTTGAAGGCGAAATCTTCTTCCACGAAGGGCGCGGAAAGAGAACTCGCAGTGGAATTCAGCAACTGCCACTTCAAGTAGATTTTCCAATCCGCCAGCGACACCTCCTGCAGTTGCCGGTCGACTTCCTGCATGAATTTCGGTTGATCAACGTTGATGTCGACGCCGGTGGGCAGTTCCTTATGTTTGAAATAACTCACCCAGTCGAAATGCGGCGCCATCGCCTGCAGTTGGGCGAAGGTGGTGTTGTGATCTGTGGCCGATGGATCGCGCAGCGCAACGTTATCGAGCGAAGCTTCTGCGAGCTTTGTTTCCATGCCCATGATCGTTTGCGCCGCGGCCGCGGCAGATTTTTGATCCCACCCCGCGAGCTTGAACATGGCGGTAACGTGCTCAACATATTTTTCGCGAGCTTCCTTGAAGCGAGGTTCCGGCTTCAGATAGTAGTCGCGATCGGGCAGGCTGAGACCACTCGCGCCGAAGTCGGCCAGAACCCATGAAGGCTTATGCGGATCCTGCTGGCTGCCAAGCGCGAAAGGAGCCTGGACAACAATGTCGTGCAAATCGGCCACAACTTCTTGCAGAGCCGAAATGCTTTGAGCCTGGTCAATCTTCGCAAACCACGGCTTAATGGGGTCCATGCCGCGGGCATTGATTCGGGATTCATCCATGCAGGCGCCGTAGTAATCGCCAATGATTTGGTCGGTGGTGCCCTTAGGCGCGTTCTTATCTGACGCAGCCACTTCCAAAATTTCGCGCAGCTTGTCTTTCGAAGATTCTCCCGCAGCCCAGCGCTTGCTCCAGCGAGTCATCGATGCGGGAATTGGATTATTTGCCCGCCAGGTGCCGTTAGAAAACTCGTAGAAGTCATTACACGGGTCGGCTTTGCGATCGAGATCATTGAGGTCAATGCCGTGCGGAGATGAAGTCTGCGACAGTGCGAAGGAGGGGCAGAAAAACAAGAGTACGAGCAGGGCTCGAAGTGCATGTTGCCGCGTGCGCATGAATCTCTCCAGAATGATGGCGGATTGGCGGACAGCCATTGTAGATCAGGTGCGGTCGAGTGCGCTTGCAGCAGGACCCGGAGCGGCTGTTGGGCGTCGCGCTTCTCCCAAATGAACGAGAAACCTGATATACCCCCCTCCCCCCCCCGTGAATCTTAGGAATCATTGGGTTAGCACGAAATTCCCCGCAAAATCCGGCGGGCAAAGAACTTA
>Ga0182024_10001601_pt1 | contig 58011 bp, 42 predicted proteins | sample P32metaG_FD_120480 | JGI IMG/M metagenome (GOLD analysis project Ga0182024, IMG submission 120480) | Permafrost microbial communities from Stordalen Mire, Sweden - P3-2 metaG (Illumina Assembly) | ecosystem: Environmental > Terrestrial > Soil > Wetlands > Permafrost | place: Sweden: Stordalen...
GGCGGACTTATTCCATCAACCGCGCTTACCTTCATGTCAAGCCGTGATCAAACGGTAAGACAAAAAAGGAGATAACATGAAAAACTCGATCGTTCGCACCTTAGTCACCCTCGGCCTGAGCGCTGTTCTGAGCCCCGTCGCTCTGCTCGCGCAAAGCTCGATTCACGCCACCATTCCCTTCGATTTCACCGTCGGAGCCAAGTCCTTCGCCGCCGGCGATTATAGCGTCCGGCAGATCAACGACTCCGTCCTCCTGATCCAGAGCGTCAAGGATGGCACCGGAGTGATGACGATGGTTCTGCCCAGCGAGAAGACCGTGAAGGCCGGCATACCCGTCCTGACCTTCAACCGGTACGGAGACAACTACTTCCTCGCCAAGGTCTCCGGCGACGACCGGGGCTGGAAACTGCACCAGTCGCCGGCGGAAAAGGAGATGATCGCGAAAGTGCCATCGCCCAGACCGGTCCTCGTGGCGGCCGCCCTGCATTCGAAGTAACGTCAGGGAGCCGAACCGCGACCTGAATGACCCATCCACTCAGTGCGACACTAGTCCAAGTAAACTGGTGTCGCACTTTTTTTGGCCTTTGTCGAATAATGGTGAGCCGGGCGGGGCTCGAACCCGCGACCACCGCATTAAAAGTGCGATGCTCTACCAACTGAGCTACCGGCTCTAACTGTGGGAACCTTCATTGTACCGCGCCGCCCTTCGCCAAAGCGAATTTTCACCTCCCCTCCGGCGCCCTCCGCCGCAGTTCGTCGAAGAAATTCAACAGAAACGTCAGGTGGGTGGGCGGCTTCTCGTTCGCATCGACTGCGACCATGGCCACGAGTTGCTTGCCGTCTGGCGCAAGATCGTAGCCCTCCGGCGTAATCATGATGTTCCCCGGCTTCAGATCGCGATGAATGATGCCTTTTTCATGAGCTGCTTCGAGCGCCTCCGCAATCTGCTTGGCATACTCGAGCGGCGCCGGACATTTCAGCGTGTCCCCGTGCACCAGCTCCATCACCAGCGCATTTCCCTCGATGCCATAAATATGCGCGATGTTCGGATGATTCAGCGAAGCCAGCACTTTCGCTTCACGCTCAAATCGAGCCAGCCTGTCCGGGTCCTGCGCCAGCGCGTCGGGCAAAACCTTGATCGCCACTTCGCGATCGAGCTTCGTGTCCTTCGCCCGATACACCTCGCCCATCCCACCCGCGCCGAGCGGCCCAAGGATTTCGTAAGAGCCCAACATGGTGCCCGAGGAAATCGGCATTCGAATCAGTCTATCAAGGTGGGTCAACCGCTATTGCCGGGTTACAGTCTTACATGATGGGCTGGTGAGTGGAGGTTACGACAGTTCGATTCCAGCTTATCGGGATTGTTCAGGGTTGTTTGTCCGGCGCTTTGCGCCGGACGGTGTTGCGCAGCTTTTGCGTCAGGCGGTGTTGCTGTGGCTGGTCGATTTCGATTTGCTGCTGTGACTTCGGGAATGGGAAGAATGCGAGTGGGACCCTTTGGCGGATGCGGGCACGGCTATGGCTGCGAGAGCGAAAAGCAATACCAGCAGGCCCTTTGCCATGATCTACTTCCTGGCGCGCGCGGCGCGCTTCCGGGAGGCCATTGAGCCGGCGCGGCGGTGCGTCGACCTGCGAGCCGATTTTGCTTTCGTCTTGCGGCTACGGGCGACCGAGTGCTTTCCCGCACTCCTGGAATGATGCGCCTTGGTGGCGGCCGCCGCGGGCAAGATCATCGCAGCGAAAAGGCAGAAGATCAGAAGGATTCGTTTGGTCATAACCGTTCCAGTGTAAGAACATTATCGCATGGTTGTGTGGGGCCAGGGCTCAGCCTGCGCCCGATTGGCAATCGGCCTTCTCCTCGTCTGCTCGACGGATCACAACCCCTTAAAATACCCCACCGTCTCCCGCAACCCATCCTCCAGCCCGACCTTCGGTTCCCATCCCAACACTTTCTGAGCCTTCGAAATATCCGGCCGCCTCTTTTTCGGGTCGTCCGACGGCAAGGGCTCGAAGACGAACTCTCCGTTCACTCCCATCAGTCTCTTGATCCGCTCGGCGAACTCCAGAATCGTCATCTCCGCCGGATTCCCCAGGTTCACCGGATACCGTTCTTCCGACTGACTCAGCTTCAGCAGGCCATCCACCAGATCCGCCACGTAACAAAAACTCCGCGTCTGCGATCCATCGCCGAAAATCGTCATCGCGACGCCCCTCAGTCCCTGGTCGATAAACGCCGGCACTACGCGCCCGTCATTCAGCGCCATCCGGGGTCCGTACGTATTAAAGATGCGAGCGATATTCGTGCGAACACCGTACGTCCGGTGATACGCCATCGTCATCGCCTCGGCGTAGCGCTTGCTCTCGTCGTAGCAGGACCGCATCCCCACCGGATTCACGTTGCCCCAATACGTCTCCACCTGCGGATGCTCCAGCGGATCGCCATAGCACTCGGATGTCGACGTCAGCAGGAACTTCGCCCCATCTCTCCGCGCCACTTCCAGCATGTTGCGCGTCGCCGTCGACCCGCTCTCCAGCGTTTCAATGGGATGCGCCAGGTACGCCATGGGGCTTGCCAGCGACGCCAGGTGCCAAACCTGGTCGAACTCGCCCGCCACCGTCACCGGATTCGTAACGTCAAATTCAAAAAACTGGAACCGCGGATGATCCGCCAGATGCAGCAGATTCCTCCGCGAGCCGGTGAGCAAATTGTCAACCGCCACAACCGTCCCGCCATCCGCCAGCAGCCGGTCGCACAAGTGGGAGCCGATAAACCCAGCCGCCCCGGAAATTAAATGATGCAAAGAAGCTCCTTAAGTCCTTTGGCCACAATTGTCTTATTCTACAGTAGATGCCCGCGCCATCCCTTGCAGAAATATTGATCTTTCTGGTCCTTCTTGCCGCCTCCGCCTACGGCTTCTGGTGGCGTTTCGGAAAAGTCCTCCGCAAGATCCGAGCCGCCAAGCCCGACCCCGGCTTCTCCCTCCAGCCCCTGTTTAACCGAATCTGGGATTTTTTCGTCGAAGTTCTGCTGCAAAAAAAAGTCATCGAGCAGCGCCCTCTACCCGGAATCGCGCACGCGTTCGTCTTCTGGGGCTTCTGCGCCTTCGCTCTGGTGACGCTGAACCATTTCGCGACCGGCGTCGGATTCCCATTTCTATCAAGAGAAAGCTGGTTCGGCCGCATTTATTTCTACCTGGCCGCCGCCTTCGCCGTGTGCGTAGCCGTCTCCATCTTCGGCCTCTTCATCCGAAGATTTCTTGTCCGTCCGAAATGGCTCGGGGGAAACGTCTCCTGGGAATCCGGCGTCATCGCCTTCTTGATTTTCAACCTCATGATCACCTACCTTGCAACCTTCTGGTATGACACGAGAATCATCTGGTGGGCACACACCCTTACGCTGCTGATCTTCATGCCGTTGATCCCTCACACCAAGCATCTGCACCTGGTGCTGAGCCCCGCGACCGTCTTCCTCTCCCGCGGCGGATTTTCCAAAATCCCTCCGCTCGTCGGCGACGAAGATTTCGGCCTCGACACCGGCAAAGACCTGACCAAAATCGTGGCGCTGCAAGCCTACTCCTGCGTCGAATGCGGACGCTGCACCGAACACTGTCCCGCTTATAACACCGGCAAAGTTCTAAACCCGAAAGAAATCGCGCTAGGAGTCCGCAGCTATCTGAACGAATTCGGCCCCACCAGCGAAGAGCCCCTCCTCGGCAAATTCATTTCGCAAGAGGCCGCGTTCCAATGCACGACATGCGGAGCCTGCGAATTCCAGTGCCCCGTCGGCATCGAACACCTGCCCATCATCATCGGCCTGCGCCGCGGAGCGGTCAACACCGGCAAGTGGGAAGACGACTACGGCACCAAGCTTTTCCTGAATCTCGAAAAGAATGGGAACGCCTTAGGCTTCTCTTCCACGGAGCGCCAGAAATTCATCGACAAGCAGCAATTTCCAATCTTCGACGGCACCCAGGAATACTGCCTCTGGCTAGGCTGCATGGGTGGCTACGACCCGAAGGGCCGCGAAATCATCTCCGATTTCGGCCGCGTGATGAACCATCTGGGCGCAACCTACGGCGTTCTCAAGAAAGAAAAATGCACCGGCGACCCAGCGAGACGCCTCGGCAACGACCTGGTCTTCCAGCAGCTAGCCGAACAAAATCTCGAGACTCTCACCCAATCGAAAGTCACAAAAATCGTCAGCATCTGCCCGCATTGCGTCCGCACCATCTCTGTTGATTGGAAAGAGTACGGCGAAGCCCCGCCCATCGAGCATCACAGCGAATTCATGGCCCGCTTTAAAGACAAACTCCCGCAACAAAACAACGGCCAAAAAATCGTCTACCACGACCCCTGCTATCTAGGCCGCTACCGCGGCGTCTACGACGAACCACGTGAAGTGCTTGCATTATCGGGCGAAGTCATCGACCCGCCGCGCTCCCGCGACCGCAGTTTCTGCTGCGGAGCCGGCGGCGGTTTAGCGTTCCTAGGCGAAGAAACCGGCGACCGAGTCAGCCACAATCGGGCAAAAGAGCTGGTTGCGACAGGAGCCGAAGTAGTAGGCGCGGCGTGCCCGTTCTGCAACACGATGTTCCGCGACGCATTATCCGCAGTCTCCGAAGCCCCGCCAAAACTCCTGGATATAGCCCAAATCGCGGCAGCCTCGCTGCCGCCGAAGGTACAATAGACAATCTAGGAAGCCTCCGCTTCCTGCGGTAGCGGCTCGGTAACCGAATGATTTCCTATAGCGCCCATTCCGAGCCGCGACCGCAGGGAAGCGGAGTGTAGGTGATACATGTACTTTTGCCCGGTCTGTGGATTTGACCAACTCACTGAACCCCCCGCAAACTTTACCATCTGTCCGTCCTGTGGAACTGAGTTTGAGCACGATGACGCGTTTTCGACGAACGCTGAGCTGCGGACCCGTTGGCTGAAAGGCGGTGCGAAATGGTGGAGCCCGGTGGACCCCACGCCAGCCAATTGGGACGGGTATTCCCAAGTAAATAATGTCCTTGATGCGGTCAGCCACCGCAGATGATTTTTCGATGGCTGCCGCCTGATCTCGCCCTATTCGCGATTCCCCTCCACCCAAACTCTATTCCGTCCCCTTTTCAATAACATCCCACTTTCACCCACCCCGCCGCGACACAACCCTCGATTACTTTATAACCAACAAGGTCCCGCGCTCTTCCAACGGAGGGCGGGGTTGGCCGGTTGGGGGATTCTAGATCCTCCTCCAATGGTGCTCGTGCGTTGGATCTTCGCGCCAGGCGAAGTAAAGCGTCCTGGCTAAAGAGGCCTCGATAAATTTATTTGTTGACGGTTGGCGGCGTCCAATGCGGCGCCGGGAAAGGCAAAGTATCCGGATTTACATGCACTGCGGTTGAGAATTTCATCGAATATTTGGTCCCGCCGGGGAAAGTCAGCTCGATAAAGTACGCCGTATAACCCGTCGGAGGTTTCTCCACCTTGCCGATGTACACGCCATCCTTGTGTTCCGTCAGTACAGTCGACTTGTAGGCCGGCCCAATCGACATCAACCTAAAATCTCTCTTCTCCGGATTCGTCGCCTGCCACAACTTCACTTCGCTCGGCTTGGTGATCGTAGTCACCTTGATCGACCCGTCCTCTTCGAACTTCCAGAAGAATTTCGGCCGCGCCTGCTTCTTCAGAAACGCGTCGTAGAACGCGATCAGCCCTTCGCGAGCGTCCGAATTTCTCAGCGAATGGTCGGTGTTCTCCACATAGCGGATGTATTTCTCGCCCTTCAAATCGTCGAAATAAAATCGTGACGAATCGGGCAGAAAATACTGGTCGCCGGCCGCGTTGACGATGTATTTCGGCATCGTCAGCCGGTCGCGATACTCGTACGGCTCCACGATTTTCATGAGCGCCTTCATCTGCGGCGTGCCGTTCCACTTCATGATGTCCAGGTTTTCGTAATCCTTTACCGCCGGCGAATAGAATCCGTACACCATGTAGTGATGCTCGAACGATTTTTCATTGTTCAGCAGATCGATCACCATCGGCGCGATGGCGACCACGCGTTTATCGACCGCCGCCGTAGTCCACGTCGTCCATCCGCGCTTCGATCCGCCCGCCACCATGAACGTCGTAACCTCATGTTTGTCTTTCATAAATTCGGTGATCGCGTCCATCGCCTTCACCGCGCTCTTGGTCATCGGCAGACGCGCCGGCCACATCTCGTTCCCCGTGCGCAAAAACTTGTCCCAGGTGTAGGCGATAAATTCGTCCTCCACCATGTCTTTCTTCTTGCCGTCGGGAAAGGTCAGCGGCTGGTTCGGAACCATATTCAGCTGCGCCACCACGCTATTGGTCGCCGTCGCGATATCGACGATCATCTGGTCGGCCTTCTCCGGCGCCTTGTTGCGATTATTCCCACCGGTGATGTACAGAAAACCGGTCGTGTAATTCACCTTGTCGGGCACTACGATGGTCAGCCAGTGCTTCCACACCGTGCGATCCGGCTCAATGGGAGGCTTCCAGGTCTGCGACGTCAGATCCAGGACATACGCCTTGTAACCCTCGCCGGGAATCGTCGATACCAGCTCCCATTTGTAACTGGGATCGGGCGCGTGGACGTAGCGGTCGAGAGCGGTTTCCTTAGACGCGGCCGCCGCGGTAAACGAGAACGCGGCAAGTACTACGAGGACCCGGAGCCCTCTTTTATTCATGCGACTCAGCATGGGAACAGGATAACGTAAGGCCGTTCCTTATGAAAATTCGGTAAAAGCCCACTGACGAATTCGACCGCATTAAGGCGATGATTTATTTAATGTGGCTACTCCGGCGAGTGATCCAGTTCTGCTTGGGGCTAGAAGCGGTGGGAATGATGGCTGGATTCGCTCTCCAGGTATTCGCCCTCTTCGCCCTCCGGCAGCAGGTCGCGGACGACGAATTGCCGCTCTCCGTCTACACCGTAATCGCCGTGGTCGCGCTGATGCTCCCGGTGTTGGGCGCGATTCCGGCCAGGGCCTGGTGGACGCTCCGGAAAGGCCTGCCGTCGGCGCGGCGCTGGACCATCGCCGCCAGCATCATGAATCTCCTGATTCTGCTGCCGGTCGTGGAAGGGCAGATCCATCTCGCCAGTACTGCCATCTGGCTCGTCTATGCGATCTGCGGAGCCCTCGGAGTTCTGGGCCTCATCGCCGTCTGGCGCTTCGAGAGCGACCCCGATCGTCCGCAGCCGGTGCAGATTTCGGGCGACGGCACCAGCAAGTTGAAGGACTGGATCGCGCAGGGCTCCTCCACCGGCATCGTCTCGCTTTCCTTAGGATGGTGGACCAAATGGGCCACCTTCCATCACCTCGTCTATCCGGACATGATCCCTTTCATCGCGCAGATGCAGCTCGCCGTCCTGCTGACCACGTTTGGACATGAGCTGGGACATCTGGTGGCCGGATGGGCTTCCCGAAAAACGCTGCGCTCCTTCCAGGTCGGCCCGTTTCAATGGCGGATCCGCAACGGCGAATGGAACTTCGAATTTGATCTGCGCAAATTTTACGGAGGTTCGGTGGGAATGGTCACGCCCGATCTGGTCAATGTACGCAGCCGCAAGGCGTTTTCGCTGATCGGTGGTCCGGTGGCGTCGCTGCTGATCGGTTCGATCTTTATGGTCGTTGCGCTCGAGACGCCGGGCCATGCCTGGGAGCGGTACTGGATGTTCCTCTGCATGCTGGCAACCTTCTCCATCTCGGCGTTCCTGGTCAACATGATTCCGCTGAAGCCGGAGAGCAATTATTCGGACGGCGCGCAGTTGTACCAGATCGTTACCAACGGCCCCTGGGCGCGCGTCCATTTCGCCTTCGCGATGGTGACCACCAGCCTGGTGACGCCCGTTCGGCCCAGAGACTTCGACGTGGATGTCCTGCGCCGCGCAGCGGATTCCGTCGCCAGCGGCGAGCGCGGATTGCTGCTCCGGCTGTTCGCCTGCCTGCATTATCTGGACCAGAACCGGATCCCGGAGGCGGTCGCCGCGATGGAGGAAGCCGAAGCCCTCTACCCGGATTCCAAGTTCGACCGGCCCGGGGATATTTGCGCCGAATTCGTGTTCGTGAACGCATTTTATAAACGCGACCTCGCCGCCGCCGACATGTGGTGGCAGCGCCTCGAAGACTCGCCCAAACTCGATTTCGATGTCGATTATTGGCGGGCACAAACCGCGCGCCTGTGGTTGAAAGGCGAGTCCGCGGAAGCTCGCGAGGCCTGGGAGCAAGGCAATGCGCTGGCCCAAAAACTTCCCGCGGCCGGCAATTATGAGTTCACCCGTTCCTGCTTCGCGAAATTGCGCGCCGCCCTGGATACCCCTGTACGGATCGACTCGTGGAAGGTTCTCGCAGCCCGGTAAACTACCAGGCTCCGGTCTTTTTCCCGAACCACCACACCACGCCCACCGTCGCCGTCGTCTGCTGCTTGCTCAACTGCCCCAGCGCATCGGTGAGAAAGAACCGCTGATTCGAAAAATCGCGACGCCATTCCAGGCGCACGACGAATCCCTCGGCCGCTTTATACTCCGTCGTAAGCGTCGTCTCCTTCAACGCCTGGTTCGCACCCGTGTACAATCCTCCGCGATCGGAGATATATTCGCTGCGACCCGCCAGCGCGACTTTCGGAGTCAGCTGGTAGCGCGCATAAAACGCGCCGCCGTCGGTATGAATCGGCGCCGAATTCGTCTGGTCCCTCTCAATCACTAGGTCGCCTTCAAACGCGAGTGTCCACCGGTCCGTCGGCTGCCACGTCGCGTAACTGTCGAAGATATGCGTTTTGCCCTTGGGCGCGGGAATAATCGGCTGGAAGGATTCGCCCTGCAACGTCGGCAAACCGGGAGGACTGGTGTATGGATAATAGATCACGTCGGGGTGCTCCTGGCCCAGATAGTAGTTCACGGTCCAGTTGAAATTCTTGCGCGGCGTGGCCGTGAAGCCGAACAGTTCGTCCTTGAAATTGTTAAACGCCTCCGTTTGCTGCGTGCCGTTGTCCAGCCAGTAATTCACCGTCAGCGCGTCGTTCACTTTGTACGCGGCCCGCACGCCCATGTGATAAAAGGGCAGAAAATCGAACAGGTACGAACGCGAATAATTGATCTGGTCCTTCGTATAATTCCCTTCCAGGCCAATGGAGCTGCCCCATTTTCCGAAGTCCAGCGTCAGTTTGTTGTTGGGCGCGAAGGTGCCGTAGGCCTGGAAAATGTTGCGGTAAATGTCGGGACGCGGCTCGTTCGCCGCGCTGCCTTGCAGCGTCGCCGTGGCCTGCCCGAACTGAAGATCCAGGCGAGCGCCGAAGTGCTTGCCATTGGCCGGATCGGCGGCGTTTTCAATCACGATATCGGCCTGGTTCAGGCTGAAACTATTGCTCGAAACGTCGTAGGCGCGGAGCAGATTGGTGCGTCCAATGGGTGCGTTGAAGTTGTAGCCGTAGTAGCCGTCGAAGGCGACGTTGATGGTCGTATTTTCTGGCAGGCCGGGTGCGGGCGCGGGCGCGGCGGCAGCGGCGGCAGGGGGCGCAGCAGCGGCGGCAACCACGGGCTCCTTCTTCTTTTCCAGATTGTCGATCCTGGTCTGTAATTTCAAAACCAGATCCCGCAACTCCGCGACCTGCCTGTTGAGATCGGTGGTCGCCTCCTGCGCGCGCAACCCCGTCGCGATCAGGCATAGAAGAACAAACTTGGTCATGCGCTCAGAATAGCGAACCTCAATCCGTAGAAAACGATCAGCGGATTCGCAGCAGCCGCCATCGCAAGCCGGTCTTGTAGGGCGGCCAATCTTGGCTGCAGCCGCCTTACCAGGCGGCTTTTGCCGCGATGTGACCTCCGCACCGAGCCGCTTAAAAAGCGGCTGCAGCCAAAATTGGCCGCCCTACAAGACTGCCCCGCACTTGTTGGAACCGCATAGACTGGATACATGCAATCTGCCCGCGCCGCGCTGGCGCTCGTGTTGAGCGTCGCCGCCCTCGCCGCTCCCAAGGCTCCGGCTAAAACGAAAAAGGCTCCGTTGACGCCCGATCAGCGCGCCGCGCAATCCATCATGAAATCGATGAGCCTGCGCGACCGCGTGGCCCAACTGGTTGTCGCCACCTGCTACGGCGACGCGCCGGCCATCAAATCCGCCGAATATCAGAAGTACCGCCACTGGGTGCGCGACCTGCGCATCGGCGGATTCATCGTCGCCAACCGCGTCGATCACGGAGCCGTGCGCAACGCCGAACCGCACGCCATGGCTCTGTTCCTGAACCAGATGCAGAAGATGTCGAAAACGCCCTTGTTGATAGCCGCCGATTTCGAGCGCGGCGCGTCCATGCGCGTCACCGGTGGGGCGCAGTTTCCCTACAACATGGCCTACGGCGCGGCGCGCGATCTGGACGCCGTGAAATACGAAGGCCTGGCCACGGCGCGCGAGGCACGCGCCATCGGCGTGCATTGGATTTTCGCGCCCGTCGCCGACGTGAACAACAATCCCGACAATCCGGTGATCAACACGCGCAGCTTCGGAGAAAGCGCCGAGGAAGTGGCGCAAAACGTCGCCGCGTATATTGACGGCGCGCATTCCGATCCGAAAAATCGCGTGCTGGTGACGGCCAAACATTTTCCCGGCCACGGCGACACCGACACCGATAGCCACATGGCGCTGGCGAAAGTGACCGCTAATAAAGAACGCCTGGAAACCCTGGAGTTCACGCCGTTCCGCGCCGCCATTTCGCACGGCGTGGATTCCATCATGACCGCGCATCTGGCCGTGCCCGCGCTCGAGCCCGACGAAATCCCCGCCACGGTTTCCTCAAAAGTACTGACCGGGGTGCTGCGCGAGGAGTTGAAATTCCGGAACATCATCGTCACCGACGCGATGGACATGCAGGGGCTCTCGAAAATGTTCAACCAGGGCGAGGCCGCGGTGCGCGCGATCGAAGCTGGCGCTGATGTGTTGTTGATGCCGCTCAATCCGGAAACGGTCATTCACGCCGTGGTCGCGGCCATCGAGGACGGACGGCTGAAGCGCACCCGCGTCGAAGAGAGTGTGATGCGCGTGCTCGAAGCGAAGGTCCGCGTCGGGATCAACAAAAAAAAGCTGGTCGACCTGGACGAAATCAGCGACGCGTTCGACTCGCAGGAGGACGTGGCCCACGCTCAGCAGGCGTCGGACCGCGCCGTGACGCTGGTCCGCAACGATCGCGATGTGCTGCCTCTGGCCTCGTCCGCGGAGTCCTGCCTGGTGGTGGTCGTCGAGCGGCGCACGTCGAACTCGGGAACGCGCATGATCGACGCCTTCCGGCGCTTCTCACCTAGGTCGCAGATCGTGACGGTGGACGCGTCGATGAACGCGGCGGCGCTGGCAGCCGTTGTCGGAGACACATCAAAATGTTCCGCCATCGTCGTCGCGGCGTTCTCCACGGTCGCGGCATATCGAGGCAGCGTCGGGCTCAGCGGCGAACTGACGCCCTTCATCGCAAAGCTGACCGATGGACCAGTGCCCGTAGCCGTCGTCGCCATGGGCAACCCGTATTTATTGAGCGCGTTCCCAAAAACCGCGGCCTATCTGGCGACGTTCAGCAGCACGCCGCCATCGGAAGTGTCGGCGGTGAAGGCCCTGTTCGGAGAGATCCCGGTCAGCGGACACATGCCGGTGACCATCCCCGGTTTCGCGAAATTAGGCGACGGCATTCACTTGCCGGCGCGACCGCGGTGAGAAGTGACGAATGCGTCCTGTAGGGCGGCCAATTTGGCTGCAGCCTGCCTTCGGGCAGGCTTTGCCGGCAATCAACCGGAGCCGCCTGAAATGCGGCTGCAGCCAAATTGGCCGCCCTACAAGACGAAGCTGGCGATCCCGCGTAAAATTTAATCATGGTAGAGATTACATGGCTCGGCCACGGAACATATCAGTTCCGTCTGGAAACTGGCGAAGTGATTCTGGTGGACCCGTGGATTGAGGGCAATCCCAAATATCCTGCGGGGCACGCGATCGACCGAGTGGACGTGATCCTGGTTTCGCACGGCCATTTCGATCACATCCATGACGTGTTGCCGCTGGCCGCGAAATTTTCTCCGCAGATCGTGGCGATTTGGGAGACCGCGCACTGGCTGGAATCGAAGGGCGCGAAAAACGTGATCGGTATGAATAAAGGCGGCACGGCCGCGGTCGGGCCAATCTCAGTAACCATGACCACCGCCATCCACAGCTGCGGCATTCTCGACGACGGAAAAATCATTTATGGAGGCGAAGCGGCCGGATACATCGTGCGCCTGCCCGATCGTCGCGTGGTCTACTGCGCCGGCGACACCACCGTCTTTTCCGACATGCAGCTGATCCAGCGCCTGTATCATCCGGAGTTGGCGTTCCTTCCGATCGGCGATTTTTACACCATGGGTCCGCGCGAGGCCGCGCTGGCCTGCCGTATGCTCGACGTGAAGCGCGTCATCCCATTGCACTTCGGAACCTTCCCGCCGCTTATCGGACGGCCGGAGCAACTGGCCGACCTGATTCGCGATTTGCCGGGCACCGAGGTGTGGGCGCTCGAACCGGGCGTGCCGCAGCAGTGGTAAAACAAACCCTCGCGATCGTCGCGCTGGTCCTAGCTCTGCGCCTGCCGTTCCTCCATCAGGCGCTTCAGGGCGACGACCTTTATTATTTGTACGGCGCCGAGCATGCGCAGATTGAGCCGTTGCATCCCGACCACGCGAAATATCTGTTCCTGGGCGATCTGGTGGAGATGCGCGGCAACTCGCACCCGCCTCTGAATTCCTGGATTCTCGGCGCGCTGCTGTGGTCGATGGGCGATGTGCGCGAAGTGCCATTTCACCTTTTTTATTCCATCTTCTCCATCGCCGCCGCCTTGGCGATGTTTTCGCTCGCCCGCCGCTTTTGCGAGAAACCGTTTTTAGCGACGCTTGTGTTTATCGCCGTGCCCGCGTTCGTCGTGAACGGAAATTCTTTCGAAGCGGATTTACCGTTTCTGGCGTTGTGGATGCTGGCCATCGCATGCTTCGTCAAAGGAATCGAGGAAAACTCGGCGCTCGCGCTACTCGGTTCCGCGCTTGCCGCCGGGTTCGCGGCCTTGGACGCCTATCAGGCGGTGTTCATCGTCCCGATTCTCGGGTTCTATCTCTGGCAGAAAAAGAACCGCAGCGTTTTAGCGTGGTCGGTGATCTTCGCCGCGCCCATCGCCATCGGCGCGTGGCAGATCTACGGAGGGCTCGCCGGCGGCGGGATGCCGGCAGCGATGTTATGGCATTACATGCAGAAGTACGGCTGGCAGGTGGCTAGACAGAAAGCGAAAAACACCGCCGCGCTCGTCGTGCATTCGGCGTGGATCGTTTCTCCGCTGCTCATCCGCGGGAATCGATGGAACTGGGCGCTCGGCGCAATCGCCGCGGCGGGCGGAGCGTTCTACGATCCGAATCCGATGTTCTGGGCCTCGCTCGGATTGGGCGTCGTGGTGTTGTCGTCGTGCGTGGGCCGCGATTTTCTGGACGCCTGGGTGCTGATTTTCTTCGCCGGAGCCTTGATCGTGTTTTTTGCCGGCTCGGCGCGATACCTGTTGCCGATCGCCGCACCCGTCGCGATACTTGCCGCGAATCGCTGTTCCACGCGCATGCTGTCCATCGGATTCGCCGCGCAGATGGCGCTCTCAGTCGGCCTGGCGATCGTCAATTCCGAAACCTGGGGCGCGTTCCGCCAATTCGCGGTCTCTCTAGCGCCGGAAACCGCGCAAACACGCGTCTGGGTGGAAAAGGATTGGGGACTGCGCTACTACCTGGAATCCGAAGGCGCCCTTGCCGTGCCGCGCGATCAAACATTTGCCGTGGGCGATGTTGTGGTCACCAGCCGCGCCGTTCCCAACGGACAATTGATCGCGTCGACAGAAATTCGCCCGTCGATTCCACTGCGCCTCTTTTCTCTGAATCAAAAATCCGCCTACTCGCTCGCGTCGGCCGGCTTGTGGCCCTTCGAATTTTCGAATGCTCCAGTCGACCGCGTCGCCGCGTATCTGATCGCCGAACGCAAGGCCGAACTCTCCTGGGTCACTCCACGGGACCAGCAGCAAATCCTTCGGGGCCTCTCTCCCGACGGCTGGACAGCGGCCGAAGCAACGGTCATCGTCAAGCGCGCGAGCGGACCGCTGCGCGCCGAATTCTTCATTCACGAAAAATCCCCGGCCCGCAACGTGAAGCTGCTTGTCGAGGGCCAGACGGTGGCTGAACAAACATTCCCCGGACCCGGCATTTATTCGCTCTCGGCGAACGTTTCCGGAACTGAAAACGTGACCGTTACTCTAGCCGTAGACAAAACATTCTCGGTCCCCGGCGACGGACGGCAGCTCGGCATTCTCGTTCAAGGCATCGGCTTCAAGTGACGTGACCGCAAGGGGAAAATGGGGCAGCCCGCTCTGTCCACCGGCTACGCGGTGTGGAGCGTTTGCGCGAAAGATCCTGGAGCCTTGGGACAGAGCAGGCTTCCCCATTTTCAGTTAGCGGAGCGACTTGTAGTGGCGGTAGAACATGGCCAGGGGCAGGCCCATTACGTTGAAGTAGCAGCCTTCGATTCTGTCGACAAATTTGGAGGCCAGACCCTGGATGGCGTAGGCGCCCGCTTTGTCCATGGGCTCGCCGGACGCGACGTAGGCTTCGATTTCACTTTCATCCAGGGCGACGAAACTTACTCTGGTGGATTCGCAGTCGATGATCGTGCGGCTGCCATGTTTCAGGCAGATTCCGGTTAGGACTACGTGTTCGCGGCAGGATAGGGCGCGGAGCATCGCTTTGGCGGACGCTCGGTGATGGGGTTTTTCCAGGATGCGGTCCTCCAGGACTACTGTTGTGTCGGCTCCCAGGACGATTTCGCCGGGATCTTCGAAAGAGGCGACCGCCTTCGCTTGCGCGAGGCGGGTTACGTAGTCTCTGGGGGATTCGCCTTGCACTCGGATTTCTTCTACAGGGCGCGAGCGGACTTCGAATTGGAAGCCGGCTAGCGTGAGGAGTTCGCGGCGGCGGGGCGAGGCTGAGGCGAGAATCAACTTTGGCACGTTTGATACAATCATGACTTCCCCCGGCATTGGAACACAATATGGAACGCGCCGGAAGACTCATCGGTAAATTGAAGCTGGATGTGGACGATCCCGAACTGCGGGCTCGCGCGGCTTGGAAGGTGGCGGCGGGGAAGAAAATCGCGGAGCACACGAGGGCTGTGGCGCTGGTGAGGGGATCGCTGGTGGTGGAGGTCGAGGACCAGATCTGGCAGAGGCAGTTGAAGACGCTGAGCGGGTTCTTGGTGCGGAATCTGGAGAAGGCGCTGGGCGAGGGGCTGGTGACGGACATCGATTTCCGGCCGATGCCACGGCGCAGGGAGCCGCAACGGGCGGAACGGGCGAGAGGCAGCGAAGATGTTCAGGATCCGGTACTGGATCTGATTTATCGGCAGTCGCGAAAAAAGGGATGAAGATTACTGACTTGGAAGTTCGGCGCGTGGCGGAGCTGGCGGCGCTGGCGCTTCGGGACGATGAAGTGGAACGCATGGCCAAGGATCTGGACAGCATCCTTAGCCACATCGATAAGCTGAACGAACTCGATACGACGGGTGTCGAGCCGATGTCGCAGGTGTTGTTCGATGCGGAGGAGACGGCGACTTTGCGCGAGGATCGGGAGCGGGCGAGCTTATTGAATTCCGAGGCGCTCGCTAACGCTCCTGTCTCGGGGAATGGGTACTTCAAAGTTCCGCGGGTGATTGAGCGGTGACGAATCATTCTATTGGTTCGATACGCGAGGGGCTGCTCAGGAAAGAATTCAGCGCGGAGGAGTTTACTCGCCTCGCGCTGGAGCACGCCGAAAAAGAAAATCCGAAGACCAACGCTTATCTGACGTTTTCCGCGGTGCGGGCGATGGCTGCGGCGGAAGCGGTCGACAAAAAAATCGCGGCGGGCGAGGATCCGGGGGCGCTGGCTGGAGTGCCGGTGGCGGTAAAGGATGTCATCGTTACCAAGGGGCTGCGCACTACCTGCGGATCGAAATTGCTGGAGCATTATATTCCGCCTTACGATGCTACGGCGGTGATCCGGCTGGAGCGAGCGGGCGGGATTATTATCGGCAAGACGAATTGCGACGAGTTCGCGATGGGGTCTTCGAACGAGAATTCGGCGTACGGGCCGGTGAGGAATCCGGTGGCTCTGGATCGGGTGCCGGGAGGGTCGAGCGGAGGGTCGGCGGCGGTGGTGGCGCAGGGGACGGCGGTCCTCTCTTTGGGATCGGACACAGGCGGATCGGTGAGGCAGCCGGCGTCGTTTTGCGGAGTGGCGGGGGTGACGCCGACTTATGGAAGAGTGTCGCGATATGGGTTGACGGCGTTCGCCAGTTCGCTGGATCATATCGGGCCGTTTGGGAAGACGACGCGGGATGCGGCGGCGTTGTTGCAGGTGATTGCCGGCCGTGACGAGATGGACGCTACTTCGGCTTCGGCTCCGGTCGAGGATTATTTGGAGTCGATGACGGGGGATGTTCGGGGATTGAGGATTGGTCTGCCTCGGGAATATTTCTTAGGGTTGGAGAGCGCGACGGGGGATCGGATTCACGGGGCGGTCGAGACGCTGAAGAAGCTGGGCTGCGAGGCGCTCGACATTTCCCTGCCCCACACGCAGTACGCGATTGCCGCGTATTACATTATTGCGACGGCGGAGGCTAGCGCGAATCTGGCTCGGTATGACGGGGTGCGGTATACAACACGTTCTGCGTCAGCCGGAAGCCTGCAAGAAATGTATCGGGAGACTCGCGATGAAGGGTTTGGGGCGGAGTGCAAGAGGCGGATCATGCTGGGGACGTATGTGTTGAGCGCGGGATATTACGACGCGTATTACATTAAAGCGCAGAAAGTGCGGGCGCTGATTGCTCGGGATTACGCGGAGGCGTTTCAACGGGTGGATGCGATTGTGGCGCCGGTTTCGCCGTTTCCAGCGTTCAAGATCGGCGAGAAGGTGGATGATCCGGTGGCGATGTATTTATCGGACGTTTACACCATCACGGGGTCGCTGGCGGGGATTCCTTGCATGAGCGTGCCGTGCGGGGTGACTCCGGAGGGATTGCCGGTGGGGTTGCAGATTCTCGCTCGGCATTTTGATGAGGGGACGATGTTTCGGGTGGCAGATGCTTATGAGAGGGCGGCTGGTTAACGGGAGAGTTTCGCGTCTGTCCGCATGCTTACCAGGCTGAGGAAAAGCCGCGCCGGACGATCGCTCCCTGCGGTCGCGGCTCGGTAAGCGATTGATTTCTCGTAACTCCCGTTCCGAGCCGCGACCATAGGGCCACGCGGTGGCGGCAAGCGGCAAACACACTGAGAATCTTCGCAGCCGTCTGGCACTAGAGTTTCGAGCCCAGCGAGCGAGGACACACGAAATGTGACTCGATGTGGCGAAGCCATGCGACGAGGCACATTGAAACATGTCTGAAGCAAACCGTCTCCGCGCGCTACCCTCTCCCGAACCCATCGGTCCGGTCGCCGAGTACAGCGCGTTCCGCGTCCCTCCGGCGCATGAGCAACAGGAGCCGGAAGAAGTCGTCGCTCCGCTGAGCCACTACCTGTGGATCCTGCGGCGGCACAAATGGCGGATCGCCGCCTTCGTGGTGGTGTGCGTGGCTGCGACGGTGGTGGTTTCGTCGCGGCTCACTCCGATTTACGAGGCGACGGCTTCGGTGGATATCGATCGGCAGGCGCCCGCGGGCGTGATTGGACAGGATGCGGCGCGGATGGCGCCGAACGACGCCGATCAATTTCTGGCGACGCAAATGAAGACCATCCAGTCGGATTCGGTGCTGCGCCCGGTGGCCCTGCGGTTCAAGATCCTCGAAAACCCGGCGCTGCATCCGCAGTTCCCGACCTCGCGCGTCCAGAATGCGCCGATCGTGCTGAAGAATCTGAAAGTTTCGAGGCCGCAGAACACCTATCTGTTGCTGATCAGCTATCGCTCGCCCGACGCGGACCTGGCCGCCGCGGTGGCCAACGGCGTTGTCGACAGCTATATCCAGCACACCTACGACATCCGTTTTCGCGCCAGCGCGGGCCTTTCGGCATACATGGAAAAGCAGATGGACGAACTGAGGGCCAAGATGGAACGGTCCTCGGCGGCCTTGGCGCAGTTTGAGAAAGACCTGAGCGTGATCAATCCGGACGAGAAGACCAGCATCCTCTCGTCGCGTCTGCTGCAACTGAATACCGAGCTCACCAACGCCCAAGGCGACCGGGTTCGGAAGCAGGCGGCTTTCAATTCGGTCACGGGAGGGGCGCTCGAGGCGGCGCAGGCGTCGACCCAAGGCGAGCAACTGCGCAAGCTGGGCGATCGCGTCGATGAAGCGCGCGAGAAGTTTGCCGGCGTCAAGGCGCAATATGGCGCCAATCATCCGGAATACAAGAAGACGCTGTCGCAGCTCACCGAACTGGAGCGCCAGTTCCTTGCGCTGCGGGGGAACATCGTGATGCGGGTGAGCCTCGAATATGAGGAGGCGGTGAATCGCGAAAACATCCTGCGCAAGGCCACGGCGGAGATCAAGACGGAGTTCGATCACCTGAACGCGCGTTCCTTCGAGTACAAATCGGTCAAGCGCGAAGCGGAGGCGGATAAGGGCTTTTATGACGAGCTGGTGCGCAAGATTAAAGAAGCCGGGATTAACTCGAGTTTCCAGAACAATTCCATCCGCCTGTCGGATTCGGCGCGGCCGCCGCTGATTCCCGTCTTTCCGAGTCTGCCGCTGAACGCGGGCCTGGCGCTGCTGTTCAGCCTGCTGTTGGGAGTGGGGGCGGCGGTGCTGGCCGACGTTCTGGATAATACGGTGCGCGACCCGGAGCAGATTCAGCAGGGGCTGAACACCGCGGTGCTGGGTTCGCTTCCGGCGGTGAACCTGTGGCGCCACAGGCTGCTGCCGGTGGCGATGAACAGCAACGCCAACGGCGTGCGGACGAAATCCGGACGGACCAACGACCAGGCCATGGCCTTTGAAGAGGGGATACGGACGCTGCGGGATTCGATTCTGCTGTCCGAGCTCGGGCGGCGTCCGCGATCGCTGCTGGTCACCTCCGCCACTCCGAGGGAGGGCAAGACTACGGCGTCCGTCCATCTGGCGATCGCGCACAGCTTGCAGTGCCGGAAGACGTTGTTGATCGATGCCGACCTGCGCCGCCCGGGAATCCACGACCGGCTCACGTTACTGAACGATCGGGGCCTGTCGACAGTGGTGCAGGGAGAGATCCCATGGCGCGATGCGATCCAGAAGCTGGAAGCGTACCCGGACCTGGATATCCTGACCGCCGGTCCTGCGTCGCGGCGCGCGGCGGACCGGCTGGGAGTGGTGCTCGATAAGCTGCTGGCCGACGCGGAAAGGGAGTACGACCTGGTGATCGTCGACTCGCCTCCTTTACTGGGGTTCGCCGAACCGCTGCAAATGGCGGCCGTGGTCGACGGGGTAGTGGTCATTGTCATGGCCGGGCAGACGAATCGCAGAGCGGTGGAGAGCCTGCTGGGGAGCTTGCGGCGTATCAAGGCGAATGTGATTGGAGCGGTCCTCAACGACGTCAGCGAGGACATGAGCGACCGCTATTACAACTACGGTTACTACGGCAAGTACTACTCAAAATACTATAAGCCGACCAAGACCTAGCTTTCCCTTCTGTCCGCATGCTGACCAGGCTTCGGAAAAAGTCGTAAGAGCTCTTTTTTTGGCAGCGCATGGCGCCGCCCCACAACGGCAAATCAATAACTTGAGTACCTCTGTGGCGCGGGGCCATGCCCTGCAAAGGATTTTTTCCGCAGCCTGTGACGCATGGCGCTTCCATTATATGGCGACAGTTTTCACGCGTAACATCAAGCAGGCCGTTCGGCACCTGGTCACCCGTTGCGGCTCTCCGGCGGTGTACTCGGCGGTGCGCAAATTGAGTGGCGCGAACGTCGAATACGTGTTTCACGATTCGTTGGCCCAGCGCTTTTCCTCGATCTACAGCCAAGGCGTATGGCTGAATGACCGCGACCGCGGATCGCGATCGGGAATCGGGTCGGAACTGGAAAGCACCCAGATGGTTCGGAAGCTGCTGCCGGAGATGCTCGATGCGCTGGGCACTCGGGTCCTTCTGGACGCCGGTTGCGGGGATTTCACCTGGATGAAAGAGGTCGAACTGCCGTCGAGGTATATCGGCGCCGACATCGTGGGCAAGGTGATCGAGGAGAATTCGAACCTCTACGCCTCGGCGGGCAGAACGTTTCAGGTACTCGATGCCACACGCGATCCTCTACCGGAGGCGGACACGATTCTGTGCCGTGAAGTGCTGATTCATCTCTCCTTCACGGACATCTGGCGATTGATTGAGAATGTTCGAACTTCCGGGGCCTTGTTTTTCGTGGCCACCAACGACAGCGGGATACGGTTGAACGCGGACATTCGTTCGGGCGATTTCCGGCTGGTGAATCTGCGCCAGGCGCCGTTCCGCTTCCCGGAGCCGTTGCGCTCCCTCTCCGATGACCACGTCGCGCCCGGGAGGACCGTGGCGGCATGGGCGGTTTCCTCCCTCCCTCGATCACGCTAACCATGATTTTGAGCGCATCCCGCACTCGCGATGTATCGGCACCGCATTGGCCCGGCGGGTTCCGGGCGTATACGCGTCTTCATTGCGCGTTCCTGGCTCTCTACGCCACTCTCGGCAGAGGGTTCGCCTACGCCGGCGTGAGCCCTTTTTATGTGAGCGAGTTTCTGTTCCTGGCGGGCCTGGCGGCCACCGCCTCGACGCAACGGTTGCATCTTCTGGTGCGGACCAGGATCGGCGTCCTGATGCTGGTTTTCGCGGCGTGGCAGATGTTTTGCACAGTCCCCTATCTGACCACCTATCGCGTCGATACGCCGAGGGACGCGAGCGTCTGGGGTTACGGCGCGTTTGCCTGGATCGTCGCGGCTCTGGTGTTGCGGCTGGACGGAATGATCGAAGCAGCAGTCCGGTGGTTCGGAACGTTTGCCGGATGGTACGTCTTTCTGGGGCCGGTGTGCGCATTGGCAACGCAGTATTATTTTGCGGTTCTGCCGTCCTGGCCGGGAACTTCGGTGACCATTCCGAACCTCAAGTGCGGCGATTTGTGTCTTCATCTGGCGGGGATCACCGCGTTTCTGCTCTCCGGTGTCGCCTCGCGGAAATACTGGTGGCTGCTGCCGATCGCCGCCGGAATCATCGCCGGAGGAGCGGTGAATCGGGGAGGACTGCTGGCCTTCGGGATCAGCATCACCATCGCCACGGCGATGACGCTGAGGCCGGAGAGGGTGTTCGCCGCCGGCTTTGCCGTGACCAGTTTAATTGTGCTGCTGCTGGTGTTCGATCCGCAGATTCCGATCCCTGGGCGGGACGACCGGCGGATCTCCGCCACCCAGGTTCTGGATAATCTCAGCAGTATCGGCAACGACAGCGAAGACATCGGCGGCACAAAGAGATGGCGCCTGAACTGGTGGGATCAGATTATCGGGTACACGGTCTATGGCGATTACTTTTGGACCGGCAAGGGATATGGAATCAACTTAGCGGCCAGCGACCATGTGACGGCCGACGCCACGCTGCGGAGTCCGCACAACTCTCACCTCACGCTGCTGGCCAGGTCGGGCGTTCCGGGATTTCTGCTGTGGGTCGTAGTGCAAGTGGGCTGGCTGGCCACGATGCTCGCGGCGTTTGTCAGGGCTCGCGTCCTGGGGATGCGCGCGTGGTCCAGCCTGTTCTGCTGGCTGATCGCCTATTGGGCGGCCTTTATGACGGACGCGGCGTTCGATGTTGCGCTCGAAGGTCCGATGCTGGCGATTCCTTTCTGGTCGGTGGTCGGATTCGGATGGGGCAGCACGATTCTGTTTCGCCGGCGGACGCGGACGAAACGTTCGAAGAGCCGGGTTCCGTACAAGGCGCGGGAGCGGTATGCCCTGGCGATCGGTCTGGAGCCTCTGGCCGAGGGCGATCGGGAAAAGGAAAGCGGCGAGGGCCTCCCCGCCGGGACGCTACCGTGATTTCCCGCCCTTTTGAAAGCACCTTACAACTCGACCCGCCGGCGGCCGCGGCGCCGGGCTGGCTGCGGAATGGAATATGGGCGCTGGCGGATCAGGGATTATTTGCGGGGGCCAATTTCGTCGCGAACGTGCTGCTGGCCAAGCTTTTGTCGCCGGTGGAATATGGGGCGTTCACGATCGCTCTGACCACGTTCCTCCTGCTGGGCACGATTCACACCGCGCTGCTGACGGAACCGATGTTGGTGTTCGGTCCGGTTCGATACCGGAACCATATGGCCGGCTATCTGCGCGCTTTGCTGTGGGGACACGCCCTGGTGTCGGGCGCCTTCGGAGCAATGCTGATTGCCGCTGGCCTCGCGTGCCGCATTTTACATATGGCGTCCATCGGAAACGCGCTCCTGTGCCTCGCGTTTTCGCAGCCGCTGGTGTTGCTGCTCTGGCTCATGCGGCGGGCCTGCTACCTGGAAGCGTCGCCGCGCAAGGCAGCGTTTGGAGGGATGCTCTACCTGGTCCTGGTGGTCGCCGGGATCGCGAGCCTGAACCGGAGGCTTTCGGTGATGTCCTCGCTAGGGGTGATGGCGGCTGCCAGCCTGGTATGCGCGGCCTTGATCTGGATATCGCTGACCGGCGGCCGGGACGATGCTTTTCCGGGTCCTTCCCGGCATGCCGTCACCTTGGTTCATTGGGAATACGGACGATGGGCGGCCGTCAGCGCCGCGCTCGGTTTTATCCCCTGGAACATTTACTACTATGTCCTGCCTCTGTTCACGGATCTGGCGGCTACGGCCACGCTGAAGGCCATGGTGAACATCACCCTGCCGGTGCTGCAAGCGACGTCGGCCCTGTTACCCCTTCTTCTGCCGGCTCTGGTGAGGCGTCGCGGAACGCCTTCGTTCGCGCGGCTACTACACACGGCGGCGGGTTGGACGGCGGCCGGTTTGTCTGCGTTCTGGTTGGTCGCGGGCGCTTTCCACTCCCTGGTGATTCGGGAAATCTACCGGGACCGCTACGTGGAGGCATCCTCGCTGCTGTGGATTGTGGGCGCGCTGCCGGTTGCGGCTGGGCTGAGCGCCGTGTGGTCCACGGCTTTGCGGGCCGAGGAAGATCCGCGTGGAGTTTTCTACGCCACCCTCGTCGCAGCCCTGATTTCGATGAGCCTGGGGATGGTACTGACCGCTCGGGATGGGGTCCGCGGAGCGGCCACCGGGATTGTCGCTTATTTTGCGATCAGCGCCGGCGTGCTGTGGTTCCGGTGGACGCAGCGAGAATCTTCACGTCTGTCCGCATGCTGACGCATGGCGGTTCGTTAGCGTACGAATCCCCTGGCTTACGCCAGGGGTTATAACCCCGGCCCGTCAGAGCACCTCGATGAACCAGACACCATTTCGCTACAATTGGTTGAGGCGGGTCGCGACCGTGGTCCGGTCCAGAATCAAACTTAATCTGCTGAATCCCTGGGTCCGATACGGACGCGATGTTCATTGCGCCTTCAGCGCGGAGTTCTTCTCCCCGCACAGGCACATTCAGCTGGGAGACCACGTCCGCATCGGACCGAGGGCGTACCTGATGTGCGACCTGACCATCGGCAACTGGGTATTGATCGCGCGCAACGTGGCTTTTGTCGGGCGGGACGATCACGATTTCAAAGCCATCGGTATCCCGATGTACTCGGCGCCGCGCGGCGATAAATATCACACCGTGGTCGAAGACGATGTGTGGATCGGGCACTCCTCGGTGATTCTCTCGGGGGTAACCATCGGCCGCGGCTCGATTGTCGCCGCGAGCGCGGTGGTGACGCATTCGGTGCCCGCTTACTCGATCGCGGCCGGCGTCCCGGCGCGAATCGTCGGGAGGCGGTTCACGCCCGAAGAAATCTCCGCCCATGAGGAGGCGATCGGCTACCGGCGGAAGATCACCGCGCAGGAGTGCTGCGAGCGGCCGACGCTGCGCACCTACGCGGGGCTGGTCCAAGAAGAGGAATCGCTACGAAAATTCTGATGTCCGCGTATTCGTGCCGTCCGGATTGGGGATCGGAGCCCGGCGTCGGCTGGCGATTGGCGACGGAGATGGCCAAGCGCCACCAGGTCTGGGTACTGGTGGATCAATCGAACCAGCCTTTTATCATGCGGCATCTGGCGGGAAGGATTTCGGAAAATCCGAGATTCCTGTACCACGACGTCCCGCTGTGGCGCACCTGGCTCAAGAAGAACCATCTGGGGATACAGCTTCATTATTATCTCTGGCAGCGAACGATGGTCCGGACGGCGGCGCGGCTCCAAGCGGAGATCGGGTTCGACGTCGTGCACCACACCAGCTGGGGGCGGTGCTGGATGCCCAGCGGGCTGGCCGAGCTGGACGCGCCTTTTGTGTGGGGTCCGGTCGGCGCAGCTGAGAGCACGCCCGCCGGTTTCCTCAGCGGATTGAGTTTTCGCGCGCGCGCGTCGGACCAGCTTCGCAATGCGGCGCGCCGGATTGCGCGTCTCGATCCGGCGCTAAGGCGAACGGCAAGCCGGGCCAGGGTCACGCTGGTGACCACCGAAGCGACCAGGGAGCAGGTGCGGGCGCTCGGCGCGGGCCGCATTGAGCAGATGGGAGCGATCGGGTTCTCAGAAAACGAGCTCCGCCACTTTCGCGGCCTGCCTCCGCCGGACACGTCGATGTTCCGCGCCATCTGCATCGGCCGCCTCCTGCACTGGAAGGGGTTCCACCTGGCCATTCAGGCATTTGGGCGGTTCCATCGCAGGTGCCCCGCGAGCGAGCTGTGGATTGTCAACGACGGGCCGGAGGAGAGGCGATTGAAAGAGCTGGCCAGGAGCGTGGGCGCGGCAGACGCAGTTCGATTCTGGGGCAAGCTGCCGTCGCTCGAGGACGTACACCAAAAACTCGCCCGATGCCAGGTGCTGATTCACCCGGCGCTGCACGAGGCGTTCGGTAACGTCTGCACGGAGGCGATGGCTTCCGGAAGACCGGTTATCTGCCTGGATGTGGGAGGTCCGGCAGCGCAAGTGACCACGAATTCGGGGTTCCGCGTCAGCTCGGCAACCCAGGAGGCCGCGATCCAAGGGATCGCCGATGCGCTGGAACGGCTGTATAAGGATCCAACGCTCGGCGTCCGGCTGGGACAGGGAGCCAGGGAGCGAGTGGCGACGGAGTTTTCGAGCGATGCTCTCATCGCGCGCCTGGAGGCTTTCTACGAAGAGGCCGTCGGCCTTTCTTCGCCGCGGAACGATCGGGCCGTCGCCACGGCGGTTGGCGACTAACGTCCCGGTCGGTTTTTTCGTGAAGACCTGCACGTCTGTCCGCATGCTTACGCATGGCGGTTCCGTGTGGATGCTGCGTCGGGAACAAAAAAAACCGATGAAAATATTGACCATACATAACAAGTATCTGAACCGGGGCGGTGAAGACGAATCCCGCGAATCGGAAGACAAGTTGCTCGAAGCGAACGGCCACGAAGTCCGCCATCTTCTGTTCGAGAATACGACGATACATTCCCGGAATCTCTTGCGAGTCGGCCTCGAGTGTTCGTGGTCCAGATCGTCCTACCACCTGGTGCAGGCGGCGATCCAGGACTGGCGGCCGGATATCGTGGACATCCATAACTTCTTCCCTCTCGCCTCGCCGGCGGTCTGGTACGCGGCCAAGGATCTGGGAGTTCCCGTGGTGCAAACCCTGCACAACTATCGCCTGCTGTGTCCGGGCGGCGCGTTCGTTCGCGAGGGGAGGGTGTGCGAGGATTGCACGCGCCACCTGGTTCCTTTTCCTGGAGTCCTGCATGGCTGTTATCAGGGAAGCGCGCTCCACACCGGCGCGGTGGCGCTGATGATCACGCTGCACCGGGCCCTCCGTTCGGCGCACCGCGCGGTTTCCTTATTTATCGTTCTTTCCGAGTTTGAGAAGCAGAAGTTCGTGGAAAACGGCTTCCCGGAATCGCGGCTCTTCGTGAAGCCGAACTTTGTGGCGGACAGTGGCAGTCGAGGGCGGGAAGGGAAAGATTTCCTGTTCGCCGGGCGCCTGTCGCCGGAAAAAGGCATCGAAGTTCTTCTGCGCGCGATGGAAACCGAAGGCGATCTTCCGCACCTCAACATCATCGGCGATGGACCGCTGCTCGGCGAAGTGGAAGAGGCGGCGCGCCGGAATCCTCGAATCCGGTATCTGGGAAGGCGCTCTCACGCCGAGGTGCTGGAGTTCATGGCGAACTCCAGTTGCGTGATTGTTCCTTCGACGTGTTACGAGACCTTCGGCAGGGTGGTCGCGGAAGCTTTTTCGCGAGGGACGCCGGTGATTCTCTCCAGAATCGGAGCATTGGCCGAAATCGCCGACCATCAGCGGACGGGCCTTTTTTTCCGGCCCGGCGATGCCCAGGATCTGGCCAGTGTTTTGAAGTATGCGTCGGCGAACCCGGAAGAGCTGATTCAGATGGGGAAAAATGCCCGGCGGGAATATGAGGACAAATTCACGGCGGCGCGCAACCTGCGGCTGCTGCTCTCCGCTTACGAAATCGCCAAATCAAACCAGCAATCGGATAAGAGCGCGGCGAGCTCAATTTTTCAGCGGCGCCGAGTCGCCAGAAGCGAGCAGGGATGAACTCATCGGACACATCGATTTTGGGCATGAAAGTCAGTCCCACCGATTATGGCCACGCAGCGGACCTGATCTCGGAGTGGTCGCGGCGCCGGCTTTCGAAGTACGTGTGCATCGCCAGCGTGAACAATGTCATGGAGGCTCACGATTCGGAGCGCTTCCAACAGGTGATGAACCAGGCGGACCTGGTCACGCCCGACGGGATGCCGCTGGTGTGGGGGCTGCGGCTGCTGGGGCGGCGCAAGGCAACGCGGGTGTACGGTCCGGACCTGATGCCCGTCCTGCTCAAAAAAGCGGCCGAGCGCGGATTGGCGGTCGGATTCTACGGTGCGTCGCCGGAGACGTTGGAACTGCTCGTTCGAGTGGTCAGGACACGGTATCCCGAACTGCGCATCGTGTACAGTTATTCGCCGCCGTTCCGGGCATTGACCCGGGAAGAAGACGAGCAGGTAACCGAGGCCATCAACCGTTCGGGCGCCGGGATGCTGTTCGTCGGCCTCAACACTCCCAAACAGGATTACTGGATGGCGGAACACAAAGGACGGGTGCAATCGGTGATGCTCGGCGTGGGAGCGGCGTTCGATTTTCTGGCAGGATCCAAGCGGCAGGCTCCGCGCTGGATGAGGGCGAGCGGCCTGGAGTGGCTCTTCCGCCTGATGACCGAACCGCGCCGGCTATGGAAGAGATACCTCAAACATAATCCCCGGTTCGTGGTCCTGTTTGCGCTGCAACTTCTGGGAATGAAGAAGTTCCCGAACCCTGCGCCTGACGATATGGACTCTGCCCGGAGGATTTATTAATGCACAAACGCATTCTGGTCAATGGCGCCGGGGGGTTTATCGGCGGCCATTTGAGCAAGCGCCTGAAGGCGGAAGGTTATTGGGTTCGCGGAGTCGATCTGAAGGCTCCGGAATTCTCGCCCTCGGCGGCGGACGAATTTATCGTCGGGGACCTGCGCGACCGGAGGGTGGTCCGCGACGTGGTCCAGGAAATAGACGAGGTTTATCAATTAGCCGCCGATATGGGCGGAGCCGGATACATTTTCACCGGAGAGCACGATGCCGAGGTGATGCACAATTCGGCGTCGATCAACCTGAATGTGCTGGAAGCGGGGCGGCTCGCCGCGGTAAAGAAGTTCTTCTACTCGTCCTCGGCCTGCATTTACCCGGAACGCAACCAGCTGGATCCGGACAACCCGATGTGCGCCGAGGATTCAGCCTATCCGGCGGCGCCGGACAGCGAGTACGGCTGGGAAAAACTTTTCAGCGAACGCCTGTATCTCGCCTATATGCGCAATTACGGCGTCGAAGTCCGGATCGCACGGTTTCACAACATCTTTGGACCGGAAGGCACATGGTGCGGCGGCCGCGAGAAGGCTCCGGCGGCGATCTGCCGGAAGGTCGCGGAAGCCCAGAACGGAGGCTCGGTCGAGATCTGGGGCGACGGCCGGCAAACGCGCTCCTTCCTTTATATAGGCGAATGCCTGGAGGCGGTGCGGCGCCTGGTCGAGTCGGATTTCACCGGGCCGGTCAATATCGGGTCCGAGGAGATGGTCACGATCAACCGGCTGGCGGAGATGGCGATCGCGATTTCCGGTAAGCGGCTTCGGATCCGGCATATCGACGGCCCTTTGGGCGTGCGGGGCAGAAATTCCGAAAACCGCCTGATCAGGGAGAAGCTCGACTGGGCGCCTTCCGCTCCGCTCGCAGAGGGGCTCGAGAAAACTTACCGCTGGATTGACGCCCAGGTGCGGGCATCCGGTCGATTGATCAGACAGGCGGCGTCTTAGTGTCGATCGCACGGGGGCGGACGTCGAGATGAGTTTCACCTGACAGCACGCGCTTGCGCGTGCGCCACACGAGCGGCACGCATGAGTGTTCCCATTGCGTTCCGGATAACAATGGTGATGAAAACACCCGGCTCCAGTGGAGCGGGCGAAAAATTGGGGACAGCCCGCTGAAGTCCACGCGTCGCCAAAAAGGCGCTCCTTGGGACAGAGTAGGCAGTCCCCAATTTTTCGCAGACTCGGCTGTTTTCGGGGATGCGTGCGCCACATATTGGATCAACTTCATGTCTACCGGTACAAGTCCCGCTCGCCAAAGCGCATCGGTTGCCGAAGGCGCCACCTACAAGTCGGCCTATTCGCCGATTTATATGACGGCGACCATCGCGACATCGGACTTCGCGTCGCTGGCCGCGGCGCTTGCAGCTGGTTTCGCGCTGTGGCGATTGATAAACCCGGAGATTCCGCCTCCTCACGCCGAAATGCTGCTTCTTCCCCTGTGCTGCATTGGAGTTTTTGGCTGCACGGGCCAGTATCCAGGTGTCGGTCTGACCGCGGTCGAGCATGTACGGCGAACCTCAAAAGCGGTCAGCAGCGTTTACCTGCTGTTCCTTTGCGCGATGTTCTTGACCAAAGAATCCTCGGCGAATTCGAGAGGCTCGCTGGTGCTTGCGTGGGCTCTATCCGTGACGCTGGTTTCCGGCGGGCGTCTTCTGACCACTCTCACGATGGCCGGACGGCCGTGGTGGGGACTGCCTGTGCTGGTGATTGGAGCGGGGCACACGGGACGCGCCACGGTGCGCAGCCTGAGGGAGAACCGGGTGCTGGGATACAGGCCTGTGGCGTACCTGGACGACGATCCGCGCAAACGTGGAATGTGCGACGGGATTCCGGTGGCCGGGTCATTGGACGATGCATCCCTGGTCGCCATGCGTTTCGGAATCGGCTACGCCATCCTGGCGATTCCAGACATGCCTCGCGACCGGATGGTGATGCTCCTCGAACGCTGGCGCAGGATTTTTCCAAGAATTCTGATCATCCCGGAGCGCGTGGGAATTTGCACCCAATGGACCGAACCGAAGGACCTGGGCGGAATCACCGGATTCGAAACTCATCAGAAGCTGTTGAACCCGATGGCCGGATGGATCAAGCGAACGATCGACGTCATCGCTGCCTGCTGCGGGCTGATCGTGACCGCGCCGCTGGTGGGGCTGTGTGCGTTGTGGATTCGCAAGACGAGTCCCGGGAATCCTTTCTACGTACAGGAGCGCGAGGGACGCCAGGGAACCACGCTCAGAATTCTGAAACTCCGCACCATGTTTCCCGATGCGGATGCGATGTTACAGTCGCATCTCTTGGGGAATCCATCCGCCGATGAAGAGTGGGGACGCTTCTGTAAGCTGAAACACGATCCGAGAATCCTGCCGGGGGTGGGGTACTTCCTCAGAAAAACGAGTCTCGACGAATTGCCCCAACTCTGGAATATTTTGAAGGGCGAGATGAGCCTGGTTGGTCCTCGTCCTTTTCCCACGTACCATAATTCACGGTTCGATCCGGAATTTCTGGAAGTCCGCAGGCAGGTTAGACCGGGGTTGACCGGGCTGTGGCAGGTGTCGGCGCGGAGCGATGGGGACCTTTCCGTCCAGCAGACGCTGGACAGCTATTACATCCGAAATTGGTCGCTGTGGCTGGACGCCTATATTTTGGTGTGCACCGTGCGGGCGGTGCTTGCGCCGCGCGGTTCCTATTAGGGGGCGAGTTTCCTTTATGGCAACTTACAGCCCAGGCGTCAGCTTTGGGCGAGTGCGGGCAGGGAAATAACCCCAAGCTGACGAGTCTGTGTGAAAAGTCGGTTTGGACCGCTCCTGCCAGTCGCGGCTCTGTTTCGAGCCTTGGGGATTCATCAAGATAAACGGAGCCGCGACCAGCGGGAGCGGTCAGCGCTGCGGTTTTCACACGGACTCTGACGCCTGTGGCTTGAACCCAAACGCTTTGCTACACTTTCGCCGTGTCGCGGCACCGATGTCTTGCCAGAATCCATTCACGCTGCACCTCCGTGATTCTGGTTTGACGTAATAGATGGAAATTTGGCGCCTAACAGGTGTAAGATTCACTATGGACCGTCGCCGCTTTTTCGGAACCACTGCTACCCTTCTGACTGCCGCTCAGGCCGGTTCCCTGGCCAGAGCTCAGGACGCCATTTCCGCTGTCACCGGCCGTCCGGCCGACACCGTCGCCCGCGACGAAGACTTCTGGTTCAACATCCGCCACGCCTTCACGGTCGATCGCAACATGATCAACCTGAATAACGGCGGCGTCTCCCCGGCTCCGAAGATCGTCATGGACACCGAGGTGCGCTACCTGGAGATGGAGAACCTCAGCCCGTCGTATTACATGTGGAACGTGCTGGACCCGGGTGTCGAAACCGTGCGCCGGCGCCTGGCCCGCATGTTTGGCGTGGACCCGGAAGAGGTCGCCATCACCCGCAATGCCAGCGAAGCGAATGAGATTATCCAGCTCGGCATGAAGCTGAAGGCCGGCGACGAGATCATCACCACCAATCAGGATTATCCGCGCATGATCACCACCTGGCAGCAGCGCGAGCGCCGAGACGGTCTCGTTCTCAAGCAGCTGAAGTGGCCCGTGCCGCCGCCGAGCATGGAATACCTGGTGAAGATGTTTGAAGACGCGATTACGCCGAAGACCAAGGTCATCCACATCTGCCATATCACCAATCGTACCGGGCAGATTTTCCCGGTGAAGCGCATTTGCCAGATGGCGCGCGCACGCGGCATTGAAACCATCGTGGACGGCGCCCATGCGTTCGCGCAGTTCCCCTTCACGCACGCCGACCTGGATTGCGATTACTACGGCACGTCCCTTCACAAGTGGGTGCTGGCGCCGATCGGCACGGGCATGCTTTATGTCCGGAAGAATAAAATTCCCACCATCTGGCCGATGATGGCCGCGCCCGATTCCATACAGGAGAACATTCGCAAGTTCGAGGAAATCGGCACGCATCCGGCTTCGCAGCGCAACGCCATCACCGAAGCCATCAATTTTCACGAGAGCATCGGCCCGGAGCGCAAGGCGGAGCGGTTCCGCTATCTGCGCAAACGCTGGTCGAGTCAGTTGCGCGAACTGCCGGGAGTGAAAATTCTGAACAGCGAAGATCCGGAACAATCCTGCGCCATCGGTTTTATCAGTGTGGATAAGATCGAAGCTCCGGCTTTGTCCAAGCATCTCTGGGAGAAATACCGCATCTGGACGGTGGCCATCGTCACGAAAGGCGAGTATCAGGGGCTGCGCATTACCCCGAATGTCTACACGACGCTGGAAGAGATCGACACGTTCACGGAAGTGATGACGAAGATCATCAAGAAGGGCTCGATCCCGGCTTAGTTGATGGCAAGAAATAGCCGCCCAGAGGGCGGCTGCCGGCTGATAGCCCGCCCCACATGAACAGCATGCTGATGACTCGTCGCGGTTTCCTGGGGAGCTCGGCGGCCCTACTGGCCGCTGCCCCAGCGAAGAAGCCTAACTTCCTGATCGTTCTCGCCGACGATATGGGATTCTCCGATGCGGGCTGCTATGGCGGCGAGGTCGATACTCCGAATCTCGACCGGCTCGCCTCCAAGGGCCTCCGCTTCACTCAGGCCTACTCCACCGCGCGCTGCGGACCCTCGCGGGCCTGCCTGTTGACGGGCCAGTACGCGCAGCAAACGGCGTGCGATGTCATGACGCCGGGCAACACGCCGGACTCCACTCGTTTCCTTCCGGAATATCTGAAGCCAGTTGGCTACCGGTCCTATCATTCGGGTAAGTGGCACCTCAAGTTCACGCCCATGGAGGGAGGCGCCGGGTTTGACCGCACCTACACGATGCTCGACGAGATGCGGTTCTTCACTCAGAATTATCATGAGTTAGACGGGCAGCCGCTCCCGAAGCCGGGCGATGGATACTACTCCACCACGGCGATCGCCGATTATTCCGTCAGCTTCCTCAAAGACCACGCGCGCAATCATGCGGACTCGCCCTTTCTGATGTACATGGCTCCGCACGCGCCACACTTTCCGCTGCAAGCGCCGCCTGCCGATATCGAGCGCTATCGGGACAAGTTCGCCGAAGGGTGGGACACGGCGCGCGAACGCAAGTGGCAGCGGATGCAGCGCATGGGATTAATCGACTGCTCCCTGGCTCCGCTCGAGCCGAACATGTGGACGCGATGGAACACGCCCGATGCGGAGCTCAAGGCCAAGATCGGACCGGGCGAAGTGACGCGCGCGGTCCCGTGGTCGACGCTTACCGTGGAGCAGAAAAACCTTCAACGAACGAAAATGGCGATCCACGCGGCCATGATCACGCGGATGGACCTCGAGATCGGCAAGGTGCTCGGGCAAGTGGAGGCGATGGGAGCGACGCGCGATACGGTGGTGATTTTTCTCTCCGACAACGGCGCGAGTTCGGAACAGTTGATTCGGGGCGATGGTCACGATTCCACGGCCCCATTGGGATCGGCGCGCACGCACCTCGGGCTGGGTCCGGGTTGGGCCAGTTGCTCGAATGCTCCCTTCCGGCTTCACAAGTCCTGGGTGAATGAAGGAGGCATTGCGTCGCCGATGATCGTTCACTGGCCGAACGGGATCAAGGATCAGAACAAGCTGCGTCACGATCCCTGCCATTTCATCGATTTCGTGCCGACCCTGCTCGACCTGGCCGGAGCCGGCGCGAAAGAACTGGCTGGCCGCACTCTGGCTCCGGCGTTCCGCAAAGACGGAGCCGCGCCGCGCGAGTACCTTTATTTCAACCACAACGACAATCACGCGCTGCGGGTAGGAGATTCGAAACTGATCTCGACCGGCAAGGGAGGGCCGTGGGAGTTATACGACCTCAAACGCGACCGCAGCGAACAGCACGATCTTGCGAGCGCTCAGCCCGCGGCTGTCGAGAAGCTCTCCGCAATGTGGCAGAAACTCGATTCGGATTTTGTAGAGCGGAGGGAGAAAGCGCCGGCTACGGCGAAAGCACGGATGAAGAGCGTGTAGCCCGCGGGACATGCATCGAGACGAGTCTCGACGCGGCACGCCGGGGGCGTGCGCCACGTATACTGTCGATCATGCGTCTACGTCGACTCGCTCTTCTTCCTATTGCCTGCGCTGCCCTTTTCGCCCAACCAGAAACCGCGCTCGATCGCTACGTCGCCGCCAAGGATTCGGTCTACGGCTGGAAGCTGGTCAAGACCATCCCCGGCGAAGGCGTCCGCACCGACGTCCTCGAATTGACTTCGCAAACCTGGCGGACCGAAAAAGACGTCGACCGGCCGATTTGGAAGCACTGGCTCTCCATCACCCGCCCCGACAAAGTGACTTCCCACACGGCTCTCCTGTTCATCGGCGGAGGGAAGAACGGCGATCCTGCGCCCTCTAAATCGAACCCCCGCTCCGTGCGCATCGCCACCGAAACCAACTCCGTTGTCGCCGACCTCGGGATGGTCCCGAATCAGCCGCTGTTCTTCACCGATTCGCCCGATAAGAGCCGCTCTGAAGACGACACCATCGCTTACTCGCGCGTCAAACACTTCACTACTAAAGACGACACGTGGCTGGTCCGTCTCGCCATGGTCAAAAGCGGAGTGCGCGCGATGGACGCCGTGCAGGAATTCCTCTCGACCGATGCCGGAGGGAAAACCAAAGTAGACAATTTCGTCGTTGCCGGAGGCTCCAAGCGCGGCTGGACGACATGGCTGGTGGGAGCCGTCGACAAACGCGTCGTGGCCATCATGCCCATGGTGATCGACGCCCTCAACAGCGAGGTGATCACCAAACATCACTTCGAAGCCTACGGCTTCTTCTCAACCGCGCTGAACGACTACGTCCGCCAGGGACTTTTTCCCGATAAGATTGGAACCCCTGAATACAAAGCCGTCCTCGATATCGAAGACCCTTACAACTATCGCAACCGCCCGCAAATGAAGATGCCGAAGTTTCTTATTAATGCTTCGGGAGACCAATATTTCCTGCCTGACAATTCGCACTTCTACTACTCCGCGCTGCCGGAGGAAAAGCACATCCGCTACGTCCCGAACGTCAAGCACAACCTGGAAGGCGGCGACGCCACCGACAGTATGCTGGCCTTCTATCAGGCGATTCTCTTGAAGACGCCTCGCCCGCGCTTTACGTGGAAGATGCAGAACGGCTCCATCATCGTCAACGTTCAGGACAAGCCCGCCGAGGTCAACCTGTGGCAAGCCACCAACCCGGACGCGCGCGATTTCCGCCTGGATACGATCGGCAAAGCCTACACTTCCAAGAACCTCAGCGAAGAGAAGAAGGGTGTGTACGTCGCACAGGTTCCGAAGCCGCCCAAAGGCTTCACTGCTTTCTATGTCGAGCTGACATATCCCGGCCCCGGCTCCGCTCCGTTCAAATTTTCGACGGACGTCCTGGTCGTGCCCGACATCCTGCCCTTCAAATGGGAAGACGCCGCCAAAAAGTATCCTCCGGCTACGCGGTAGCTGCGATCGCCGCTCTCAGTTGATCGGCGAACGCCGGAATCACCGTGAAAGGATCGTAAGGTTTGCCCTTCGGGGAGAGCGTTTCGATCGGGAGATAACCGCTATAGCCGGACTTGCGGACGATGCGCAGCAGCTTGTTCAGATCCGTCGGGACTTCGCTGTCCTCGCCTAAAGGACTCTGTTTGACTTGCCAGTTGAGGGCGTGCGGCGCGACCAGGGCGATGTCGGCGTACGGATCGGGCGTTTTGAAGTATCCGGTGTCGACGATGGGGCCGCACCACTCCGATCCGACCGCCTTCACCAGCGTCATCAACTCCTCGCCGGTCTGGAGGAAATCGCCGTGATTCTGCACGCCGATGCGCACACCGTATTTTTTCCCGCAGTCGGCGCACTCGCGCAGCGCTGCGGCGATGTAGTCTTGCACGTCCGCGCGGGAAGCTCCATTCGAAACTCCCTGCCAGTTCTGAGCTCGCATCTGCGTATCGGCGAACACGCGCACCACCGGCGCGCCGAGATGCGCCGCGACTTCCACCCACTGTTTGATATGCGCGACGCCCTGGTCCCGCACGGCTTTATCCGCAGTGGTGAAATTGTTGCGCACGCCGGTGCCGCTGATGCCCAGGCCAAGATCGGCTGCGCGCTTCTTCAGTTCATCCACATAGGACGGTTTGGGCACAGCCGGGTATCCGGGGAAAAAATATCCAGTGGGATCCACGCCGTCGAACTTATTTTTGGCGGCGAACTCGATGACCTTAATCAGCGTGATGCCTTCGGCGCGGCCCTTAAGGGAATCGTTCAACAGTTTGTTGAACGAATACGCGTTGAGCGAGACCTTGTACTCCAGCTTCTTGGCCTTCTGCGCCATGGCGAAGCTGGCGGCCACGGTGGTTCCGATAAATTGGCGGCGGGAAGGTGTCATTTCTTTTTCCTATTCTTTCAAAAGTCTATTTCCTTCAAAAATCGATGCGGGCTCCGAGCTGCATCACGCGCGCCGGGTTGGCGGCCGTAATGGTCCCCGCATTGGCCTTGTCCAGCGCATCGGCGGGCAACTGGAAATTCGCGTGATTGGACACATTGAACGCCTCCCACCGCACCTGGAGGCGCGTATGCTCTCGAATTTGAAAATTCCTCGAAAGCGCAAGGTTGATGGCGACTTGTCCGGGACCGGTCAGAATGTCGCGTCCGGAATTGCCGAAGGCGAACGCGCTGTCCGGGACGATGGAAAATGCGTTGAGGTTAAACCAATCGGTGGGCGATGGATTGGGGATGCTGCCGTTCAAGAGTCGATTCGGCCGCGACGCTTCCGCCAGGTCGAGCGTAGCGCCCGAAACATACGGCGTAAAGGGCTGGCCGCTGTACGCGGTTCCAGTTCCCGCGAGCTGCCATCCCCGCAGCACTATGTTGTGAGGCGCGGGCAGCCGCCAGGCGAAGGTCATGCTGAACGTCTGGCGGATGTCGAAATCGGATAACCCTCGCTCCGCGGCGAGGTCCAGCGAATTCTGCGCACCGTTAAAATCGCCTGCCCCCGCGTAGTTCAAACCGGAGTTATCGTCGATGGATTTGGCGAAAGTATAATTCGCGCGAAAGAACAAGCCTTGCGCCAGGCGTTTTTTCAGCGTGACTGTGCCCGATTGGTAGCTCGAATTCGATCCGAAGGAGTAGTAATCGATTTCGCCATATCCGGCAAATGGCCGGGTGGTGGAGGTGGGCAGACGGATTTCCTGATTGAGATCGTACTTTCTCCCCAGGTGGGTGCCCTTCGAGCCCGCGTAGCCGACCTCAACGGCCGCGCCTTTCCCGATTTCCCGCTCAATGGTAAAGTTCCAGCTCTGGAGATAAGGCGAGGGCGCGTTTATTTCCCAGCCCACGGCGGTGGTCACGCCGGAGGCTTTCGCGAGTGACGCTGGAAACGGATTGGCCAGCGTCACGAGGCTGGGATTGCTGGTCGATCCGGTGAACGTCTGCGAAAGCGAAAACGGGAATCCCCCCGCCAGATCGGTCCGCATGGCGCTCAATCTCGAACCGGTGTAGAAAACACCATATCCGCTGCGAATCACGGTCTTGCTGTCTTTGAAAGGACGCCATGCGAATCCGACGCGCGGCGCAAAGTTATCGTAGTTGTTTCTCACCAGAGCGCTGGGAACACCGTACGTGCTGGCCAGCCCGACGTATCCGCTGAGTCCGTTGGCCGCCACAATCGACTGCCAGTTTGGCAAAGCCGACGCTCCGCCGAGAAGAACCATGCCCACCTTGGGATCGTAACTCGTCATTTGGCCGTACTCTTCGTACGGCGCGCCCTGAATTTCGTAACGCATGCCAACGTTCAGAGTCAGGCTCGGAAGAATCTTCCAATCGTCCTGGACATAGGCGCCGTAATTCGTATCGTAGAGGTGATTCGTGACGGTTCCGATCTTGAGCGAAGTACTGCTCGGGGATCCCAGAAGAACATCTCCGATTCCGTCATTGGTGAGCTTGCCGTTGAACGTAAACGTCCCGTTGAAATTGGAGTTGGTCGGCTGATAATACTGCACCCGCAGAACATCGCCGCCGATTTTGATGGCGTGGCGGCCCTTGATCAAGGTGAACGAGTCGTTCACGTTGAAATCGTTCACGGTATAGCGAATGGGATCGCTCGCATTGTCGCCGATGGTCTCGAATCCGGTGATGCTGAACTTGGGGAATCCTTCGAGACTTGGATCGCTGGTGGTTCCCGGGATGCCCAGTTGCGATGCGTAGTTGGTGCCTGCGTGAGCGCTGGTTTCGGCGCTCTTGGTCCGCGTCAGTCCGGCCCGGAACTCATTAATCATCGTTGGGCTGAAGATGTGGGTTTCGGAAATCCCGTAAAGTTCCTGGGTGGAGTTAGTGGTCGCGCCAAAGGTTCCCACGGGGCTGCCCGAATACGGATTCGTGCTCGCTTCCCAGCGTTCCAGCACGCGCACCGAAAACGTATCCTTCACGCTCAAAACCTGGTCGACCTTGAAGAGAATGTTATTCCAATTGTCAGGCGTGGGGAAATTCGCGATGAAGTTGTTCGCGCCGGTCAGGTTCGGCGACGGATAAAACGCCAGCAGCTTCTGGGCGATGGGGCTGATGCGGGAAGCCGGTATGATGTTCCCGGGAAAGCAGGCCGCGCTGCTGGTGGCCGTGCAGGACCCCGACGCCAGAGGATCCTTCACCAGGATCAACTGCCCCGTGGCGTTGTAGGATTGGGTGAAATTCCCCGCCCGTTCCAGCGCCGTGGGCACAATGCCGATGCTATTCGAGCCCGATATCTGGCGGTAGCTTTCTTCGCTCACCAGGAAGAAAGTGCGGTTGTGGCCGTCATAAACTTTCGGGATAACCACCGGGCCGCTGAACAGCCCGCCAAACTGGTTGCGCCGCAATTCGCTCTTCGCCTGATCGAAAAAGTTGCGCGCGTCGAAGTCGTCGTTGCGGACGAACTCGAACAGCGACCCGTGAACCTGATTGGCGCCCGATTTCAGGACCATCGTCACGACGCCACCGGCCAGCCTGCCATACTCAGCCGAATAGCCCGAGGTTTCGAGCTTGAACTCTTGCAACGAATCGAGAGGTGGTTGCGCCTGTGCGCCCGCATCCCGCGGATTCTCGTCGTTGATGCCGTCGATAACCACATTGCTCGCGTCGGCGCGTGCGCCGTTGATCACATAAGGCGCGCCCTTACCGCTCTGTTCCGCTGGCTGCACGCCGGCCACGGTAAAGGCCAGGTCGTTGAAGTTGCGCCCGTTCAAAGGCATCTCCGTAATCTCATTGGGAGCGATGACATCGCCGCGCGTGAACGTCTCGGTGTTGAGCAAGGGAACGGACGCCTTGATCTCAACCGTCTCCGAAACGGAGCCGACTACCAGGCTCACGTCGAGACGCGCCACCTGCTCGACTTGCAGCTCGAGATTGGTTTCGCGAGCCTGTTTGAAGCCCGCCTTGTCGATGGTCACCTCATAGATGGCCGCCGGGAGATTTGAAACCGTATACTGGCCGTCGGCCTGCGTCTCCGCTCTGCGCATCTGGTTGGTGGAAACGTCGCGCACCTGAATGGACGCCCCGGCGATGGCCGCATGCGATGCGTCTGTAATCATGCCCACGATAGAACCGGATGAAGTCTGGGCCGCGGCAATGGCCGCAGCCACGAATGCTACCGTCAACAGCGCAGCGAACCTGGTGCGCATAAGAACCTCCTTGGTCATTTCAGTTGCCAGATCAATTCGCCGTCGGCTGCTCATAAAGGATGGGGAGCCGGAGCGGTGGAATTTGGCGCGGACTTGCCATCCACCGTATTCGGTTCCATCAGCTCGATCCGCGTTCCGTCCGGATCGTACATATTGATCTGGCGTTTGCGATTGACGCCCGTCTGAATTACGATTTCCCGCGTATAACCCACCTTCGCCGCACGCCTCTTCAATTCCTCCAGCGCTTTGTCGGCATCCGGAATGGTCAGCGACGCATGGTTCTTGGTCCCGCGCCCATCCGGCTCTGGAATTTTGTTGTACAGCATGAACTCCAGGTAGTCGTCGCCTTCGGGCGCCCGCATGTTCACCCAACTGAGCACCTTGGGCGAGCCGTTGGGCGAGCCGCTGCCGCGCCAGAATTCGTTGAAGCCGAGCAGGCCGTGATAAAACGCCCTGGATTTATCCAGATCCCCCACCAGCACGCCCACGTGCATGATGTGGTCGGAAATGCGCGTCGCAGGCATGAATTTGCCGGCCTCCCGCGCCGTCCAGCTATCGGGCTGGTATTCGACAATCTCCACGACGTGGCCGTCGGGGTCCTTGACGTTGAAGTTCTTGTTGCCGGTCTGCCCTTTGCCAACTTGCCCTTTATCGCCGATCACTTCAATGCCGTGCGCTTTGAAAAATGCATAGGCCCGATCCGCACTGTCGACGTAAAAAGAGATGTGATTCAGCTGCCCTTCGCCCCGATCTTTCTCGTTGAAGATCTCGAAGTATTGCTTGTCGTTCACTTTAATGAAGACGATCCGCGTTCCCGTCTTCTCTTTGTTGGGCAATGTGAACGGTTCCCCGAAGCCCAGGAGTTCTTCATAAAACTGCCGAGTCTTGGCCAGGTCCTTCACATACACCGCCAGGTGCGCCACGCCCAGCACCTTCGGCCTTTCCTGCGCGCTCAATACGCAGCAGAACAATCCGGCCAAACAGAAAGCTTTTTTCATAAACGTCCTCACTTCAGCATCCTTTTCGTAACTGCGAACTTCGATCATCCCTAGCCCCATGCGTCAGCTTGGGGTCGGTTCGAGCGGCTGAACGAACCCCAAGCTCCGCATGGGGCTATCTCAACGGCGGCACGCCGATGGCGCCCATTCCGGCATGGGTCAGCGTTTCGAACGCCATATGATGGTTGGTTCCGGTCGGGCGAATCCCCGCCAGCACCGCGGCCATTTTCGGCAGGCTCATCCCCAGCCGGTCATGGAATTCGTTGTAGGCGATCTCCCAGGTGGGGTGGGTATTAAATTCAAGATTCTCCGGCGCCTTCGCGCTGTTGGGCGGAAGGTACTGCGCCTGGAATTCCAGCGCCGCCACGATCCGCTTGCCTTGTTCGCCGTACAAATCGATTCCCTGCTGCCGAGCGGTCTCGGCCGCATCCACCGTCGCGCTCAGCGCCAGATTGGCGTGCTGAGAATCGCGGGCGGTTTCCTGAAGAATTCCGTCCACCAGCTCCGGCGTAAAGCCCTTGTTGCCCCAAATGCCCAGCCCGCAGCCGGTTGCTTCCACCGGCTTGGGGCCGTCGGTCTTCAGGTAAATGTACGCCGGCGCGCGACCACGCCACATGGTCATCCCGTGGTTGAAGGCGGCACGATTATCGTTGAACACGCCGATATTCATCAGCGCCTCCGCCATGGTCAGTTCCTTGTTGCCGTTTTCACACGTTCCATGAATGAGAGACGGGAGAAACTGTGTCGCGAGCATGTTCTGAAACCGCGCGATATCGGCCTCCGGCCACTTGCCGTAGCCATAACGGACGATCTCCGCGGCGCGAGGGAAAACCGCTCCGGTCCAAGCGGCCTGCGCCTGGCCGTTCGCGTTGGTGTGGCCGCCCTTCAACGTGTTGGACCACGCGTCCATGATCCGGATGGCATTTTTCGCGTATACTTCCTCGCCGGTAATCGCCCAAGCCAGCGCCTGCGCGTATGCCGCTTCGCTGTCGGCCTGTTCATCCTTGCATCCCAGGTCCGGACGCGAGTTCGACCCGCATTCCACCGTTTCCCGCGGATGAGGCGTGTAATCCACCGCCGCCAGCTTGTTCGCTTTCAGCGCCTCAAACGCGGTTTTCTGCGGTTCCTTGCCCGCCGCGACGCGCTTCCTGATCTCCGCGATTTGCGCCCCATTCACCAGCACGCCGGGATGCATGAATCCCGCCGGTTTCGCCGGCTTGCCGCCGGGATCCGCATCGGTCGACACCGCGACGTTCTTATACGCCGGATTGCTGGTATCGTCGGTGGGTTTTTTCGCGCCGATGAACGCCAGCGCCGCGCAGCAGATGAATAAAACAGTTCGTCTCATTATTGTTCCAGTACCCAGATGTTTCTGAATTGCACGGGCATGCCGTGTTCCTGTAATTGAATCGGACCGGTGGGAGCCTCGCCCAGGCGAGCGGCGTTCAGCGTTACCGGGCCCAGCTCGCGATTTTCATAGAGAACCGTGCCGTTAAACAGCAGCGTCACGCGCGGCGCGGCCGTTCTGTTCCCGCCCGCGTCAAAGCGCGGCGCATGAAAATCGATGTCCATCGTCTGCCATTCCAGCGGTGGCCGCGAACACCGGATGCCGGGCTGTGCATTCTTCGGCGTGCAGTTATCGAACCCCGCGCAAGGATTGCCGTCCACGCGCCCGTACACCTCGTTGATATTCGCCTCGTAACGATCCTGAATGTAAACTCCGCTATTGGCCGGGCCGCCCAGATTGCGGAATTCGACGTGAATCTTCGCGTCGCCGAACCATTTGTGGCTGATCAGGCTGCTGCCGCGCGGAACCACTTCCAGAATTCCCGTGCTGAGCAGGTTCCAGGTGGACGGACCGTCTTCGGTCAGCCAGTCCTTCTCCTTCATTTTGGCCCACGAGTTCATGTCGTTGCCGTCGAAAAGCACCAGCGCCTTGGCGGGCGGTTTTGCGCCCTGCGAGGGAGGAGTTCGGGTAATGTGCTGGAGATCGAACGCCCGATCGTCTTTTTTCGCCTTGAAGTGCCCGTTCTCGATCCTTCCGTCCCAGCCGTCGCCGGAAAACGTGACTACACCGCCGGCCGTCTCGCCCTCCAGCACCGCGACAGGTTTGTCGTTGGCAACGTCGAATTTTCGAAAAATGTTCGCGCGGTATTTCCCGTTGTCTTCCTGCTGGGGGATCTGGTCGGCTACGGATAGGATGCGGTCCTCGGCTCGAATCACCTGCGCGACGTATCCGCCGTCGCCCTGCCAGTCACCCCGCAACGGATCGGCAGCGGCCCAGTAGAACGGATGTGGAAGCTCGACCTTTTTCGCGGTCGATTTACCTTTTTTGGAGGAATCTTGAGGCGCGCTCACCAGCGCCACCGACGCTCCCAGTAACACGAGCGCACCTGCACCCAGGAATCGGATCATAATTGCCAATCCTGTTCTCTACGGGGCAGGGATTCAAGTGAATTCACCGTTAGTGAGCACACTCTCTTTTAAATGAGAGAGTTAGACTGTCTACTCTTTACGTAAATCTCGACAGATAACGATGATTGCATCTTTCGCCAGCTTCGAGCGCCCGGTCACTTTTATGAGCGCTTCGAACGTCGGAAATTCCGTCGCCGCTCCTGGCAGCTTATGCCGCAGCTCTGCCATGGACGACTCGTTCGCCAGGAAATCCATGCCTGCGTTGATCGCGCTACCGCCGGTGCCGGAGATAATCAGAACCGAGCCGTTGCCGCCCAGGTTCGGAACCAGCGCGACGCCAAAATATCCTTCCCGGGGCTCGGCGGAGTTCGCGGGCTCGCGCGTCGGCGAAATGGCTGCTCCGGCGCCCCAAGTGTCTTTGGGGAAAAATACGCCGGACTTGGAATCGTCCGTCCAACGGAGTCCCAGCTTTTGTTCAAACGGCTCGATCCAGGGGTTAGTGCGGCTGTTTCCCACCAGCAGGGCGTTGTTCGCCTTCAGGTCGCGGAACGAATATTCGCGCGCGAAATGCAGAGTCGCGCGGCGATAACCGGGAGACGCGGCCTCAGCCAGCTTCCAGATAAAGCTGACGCCCGCATAACTGGTAGAGCGGCGCAAAACCACGGAAGAAGCGAGCCGTTCATCGATGTTTGCCGCAGCAGCAGCGCCGGGCAGGCGGCGCAGATAATCGCGATCGAAATATTCGGAAAGAGTCAGCGATCTCCCGGTAAGATCCTGATAAAGCCCCACCGCAGCGTCGTCCAGTACAATGTCGGCCTGCCGGTCGGGACGAAAGATCCTGGACCAGAACAGGTCGACCGTAGGCCGCGCTGTCTGTTGCGCCCCCCTCGCGACCGGTCTCTTCCATAAAAGCCACGCCGTGGAGCAGACGAAGATCGTCAATAAAATGGCCAGCACCGGAACCGCCCATCGTCGCGGTTCGGGCGGGAGCGGTTGTCCGAGGAGAATGGGTCCGACCGGCTCCGCTTCGGCTCGTTTGTGGAAAACCGGCGCGTAGTTCCCTTTGGGCAGCTCGATTACGACTGGCTCGCCGGCGCCTTCCTGGGCAAAATATTGCTCCAGCCGCTTGCGCAGCATCGACGCATGAACCCTGACGATATTGTCGGAGGCCGTGTCGTAGTTTTGGGGACGACCGAACACCGTCGCTCCCACTTCTTGTTCGTGGATCTGGTCCACTTCGTGATCGAGGACGCGCTCAGTCAAATACAGGAGCAGCTCTTGCAGCCGCGCCGATTTATTGAGATAGCGGCTGGCGATCAGCCGCGCAATCAGCGCTTTATGTGTTCCCGTCATTTCCAGACTACGCGGCATGCGACCCACCCTGTCGGCTCTTATGAAAGTATACGCCCCATGGGACAACGTCTTCGATCGCATCTACCAGCGCTCTGAGGAACTGCTGCGCACCAACGCGCGCCCGGATGGTGGGGGACGCAGTGGCCGTCTCTTAAAGGGCTACAATGGCGGAAGAGGTGCCATGTCTATGCCCTGCCCGGTTTGTGCTGCTCTCAATCGGGAGCACAACCACGAATGTGAAGCCGAGGCGAACGCGACCCTCAAGCGGAGAGCCGATCTGCTCGGCTCCCATGGCGGAGACGTCTCCGCACGGGAGCAGCTCGATCAGGAGGTGCTCCGCAGCCGCAAGCGTCAAGCGCATATTGCAACCGAACTTCACCACCATCAAACGGAACCGCATCCGGTGGTGAAGGTGGTGAGCGCGGCCGCCGGCTAGAACAGTTTCCTGAAGAGGGTAGTCCGGGTAGGGCGGCCAATTTTGGCTACAGCCGCTTTTCGAGGCGGCTCTTGTTGCCGAGCGACGAGCCTGCTGAAAGCAGGCTGCAGCCAGGATTGGCCGCCCTACAAGGTCTACAGAAACTCTGAAACAGGAAGCGGACAAATAACCGGTAGATCTTGCTAGCGGGCCAGCTCCGCAGTCATCGTCGCGCCGCCCATGGACGCCATTACGGTTGAAATCTTCACTGGCTTGCGGGAATCCGGTTTCAGAACGGGCGGACCAGACCCAAGCTGTCAGCCTGGGCGCTCCAACGCCGTTCACTGGAGTGCGATGGTTACGGAGGGGCTGGTTTGGCCGGCTACTGTCAGCACTACGGGCACTGCGTTTCCCGGCGTGACGCCGGACGGGACAACTACGTTGATTTGGTAGAGGCCGGCGAATCCGGGGGCCAGGCCGCTGAAGGCCACTGTCGCGGGCTGGCCTCCGATGGTTACTGTTACCGCGTTCACGGTGGTGGATAGAGGCGGAGTGGTGGGCGCGGGGGATCCTTCCATGACCGGCGGCGACACCGCGCCCAATCCGGTGCAGTAGATCACGATGGTATCGCCGGCCGTCGCCGGAGTGCCGGGCTGTACGAGAGTGACTCCATCGCTCTTGACGATGCTTCCCTGCCCTGTGCCTTGCTGATTCACGGTGAAGATTCCCGGCTGGGCTTGCGCCACCACCAGCGATTGCGGCAAGGACAAGGTGTTGCCGTGCTGGACGGTCAATTGATACTGAGTGTTCACAGGCACTCCGTAGGGCACCTGGAGATTCAGCTGCCCGGTGTTGGCGTAGAGAATCGGCAAATTCAGATTGCCGAGCAGCACCTGGGTTCCGCTGAGCATATCGGGCAGAGGCAGGCCGTTATCCTGCGCGGCTCCGTCGGCCAGGTTGTTGCCGTACACGGTGATGAGACCCCCCGGCGCGATGGGCACTCCGCTCAGATCGCTGGCCGCGTGGACTACTCCGGCAGCGGTGACCAGCGGTGTGGCCGCGGCCTGCGAGGGAGCGTTCACCGTCCCGGACAGGGCAGCGGTTCCCCCGGTCGCGCCCACGCCTCCGGTGGGCAAAAGCGCCAGCACGGAAACGACTACCGGGCCCACATTGACCGGTTTCCACGCCGCCTGCCAGATGCCGTTGCCGATGTGCGTCATGGCTTGCGCTGGGTCCGCGTCGGAAAAATTGGCCGTGACCGTCGCGCTCTGCCCTCCGCCCGGGCCCACCAGATTTCCGCAGCCGTCGGTGACCTGCGCTTCCAATAAGGTCGCCTGACCGACGACAGCCGTGAAGCCCAGCGCCGGCGACCGGTACTGCACCTGCAGGTTTTGCGATGCGCAGGCCGAGCCCGCGTTCGCGCTCAGATCGATGTGATACCAGCGGTCTTCTTTTGCGTTGGCCGTGACGGTGGATCCGGGCGGCGCCACGACAAACAGAATATTTACCGTCTGCGAAGGCGAACCGTCGGAAAACTGGAGCGTGATGGTTCCCCGCGAGATGGTTCCCGGAGTCAGTTTGCTGAAGTCCGGATACACGTGCACCGTTGTCGGCTGACTCGGCTGGATCGTCGCATTGGGCGGCACAAAGCTGAAGCCCGATCCAATTTGTCCCGTTTGGAAACTGTTTGCAAGCCCCGTGGGGTTGCCCACGAGCACATCCTGCTTGCCGGGCGTGACTCCGGCGATGCCGGTGAAAATCAGACCCGTGGGATACAACTGCGGCCCGAGGCTGCTGCCTACCGGCAGAACCGTCAGAATCACGGTGAGCAGTTGCGGCGTGTTGACGGCGGGCGCCGAGACCTGGATCTGTCCGTAATAGGTGCCGGCTCCCAGACCGCTGGTGTTAATCGACACCGTCACCAGGGAAACATCCAGAAGCGGCCGCGCGACCGTCCCGCTGGCGGGTGAAATTTGCAGCCAGCTGGCGCCCGTGACCGTGGTGGCGGTGGCGCTCCAGCTCATGTTGCCCTGCCCGGTGTTCAAAATCCCGAACTGCTGGGGCAGAGGCACGCCTCCCTGCGCGACGGCCAGGAAGGTTAAGCCGACCTGCGTCATCAGAATGGACGCCGTCGGACTGCTGACCGACAACGTGACCAGAACATTGATGGTCGCGCCGGCCGCGGCGATGGCCACGGTCGCCGAGTAGGTTCCCGGTGTGAGCGATCCCAGAGTCGCGGTAATGGTGAGGGAAACGGGGGACGACGGCGTAGCCGTTCCGCTGGTGGCCGAAAGGGTGAGCCAGGAGGCTCCAGAAACCACGGCGGTGAAGGGAAGGGAGCCGCCGCCGGTGTTGGAAATCTGCAACTGCTGGGTCAACGGGGCGCTATTCTGCGTCGCGGCGAAACTGACATTCTGCGTGCTGACGCCCAGCGCCGGAGGCACAAACGGAGCGACCGTCAAGGTCACCGCGACCTTGGAACTGGCGGGAGTGGCATTGGGCACGGAGAAGGTAATGGTGCCCTGATACGTGCCGACCGACAGATTGGTGGTATCGACACTGACTTCGAGCACCGCGGGAAGCGAGGCGGATACCGGGTTCACGCTTAGCCACGGCGCGTTGCTCGCCGCGGTGAAGGAGAGTCCCGCGATCGACGACGACAGGCTTACCGTTTGCGGTCCCGGCACCGTGCCGCCGGCGATCCCAGAGAAATTCAAGGTTAACGGGGTGGTCTGGTAGGGGATGGCGACAAATCCGGCAAAGACTTCGCGCACCCGGTTGTTACCCGAATCGGCGATATAGATGTTGCCGGCCGCATCGAGCGTGATGCCGCCAGGATTGTTCAGCGACGCGGAAGTAGCCGGTCCTCCGTCGCCCGAAAAGCCCGCGGTTCCATTGCCGGCTACCGTCGAGATGGTGGTGGTGATCGATCCCGTCACTAACCGGATCCGGTTGTTTCCAGAGTCGACGATATAGAGGCTATGGTTGGAAACCAGATAGAGCCCGGATGGGCTCGAAATCTTTGCGGCCGCGGCCGGGCCTCCGTCGCCGATAAACGTGCCTCCGCCGGCGAACGTGGTGATCATGCCCGCCGATACCAACCGTATAAGGTTGTTGCCCTGGTCGGCGATGTAGACGTTGCCGATCTGATCGATGGCGGTCGCGGAGGGGTGGTTGAGCGAGGCGCTGGGGGCGGGGCCATTGTCACCCGAATAACCCACGGTTCCGTTGCCCGCCACCGTGGTGATGGCGCCAGCCGACACCTTGCGGACACGGGAGGCGTCGGCAATGAACAGGTTGCTTTCGAAATCGAGCGAGACTCCCACGGGGTTGTTGAGCTGCGCGCTGGTGGCGGGCCCTCCATCGCCGACAATGCTGCCGCCGCCGGCCACCGTGGTGATGATTCCGTTGGAGACCAGGCGGACGCGGTTGTTCATGGTATCGGCGATGTACAGATTGCCGAGGGAATCCAGCGCGACTCCGGTGGGGCCGTTCAGAGAGGCGCTGGTGGCGGGGCCTCCGTCGCCCGAAAAACCGTGAACCCCGTTTCCGGCGAAGGTGGTGATGGTGCCGGCGTGCGACACTTTGCGCACGCGGTTGTTCAAGGGGTCGGCGATATAGATATTGCCTGCCGCATCCACAGCGAGGCCGCGAGGATTGTTGAAGGCTGCGCTGGTGGCAGGGCCTCCGTCGCCTGAAAACTGGTAGCCCCCATTTCCCGCGATGGTGGAGATAGTCCCGCCGGCGACTTTTCGGACGCGGTCATTGTAGGTGTCGGCGACGTACAGGTTGTTACTGGCATCGACGGCGACGCCCAGAGGGCCGACGGTCATCGCGACGGTGCTGATCCCGCCCAGCGACGCGCTGGTGGCAGGGCCTCCGTCGCCCGAGAATCCGGGCACTCCGTTGCCGGCCACCGTGGTCGAGTTTCCGGCTGAGGCCTTGATGACGCGGTAATTCAAGGCGTCGGCGACGTACAGGTTGCCCGCCGCATCGACCGCGAGTCCCTGCGCCGTGATCGACGGGAGGAAGGTGTTGATGACGCCGCTCGAAACTTTGCGAATCCGGCCGTTCCCGGTGTCGGCAATATAAATATTGCCCGCGCCATCGACGACCACTCCTTGGGGGGCGTTGAGCAATCCGCTGATCGCGGCGCCCGCGTCGCCGGCAAAACCGGCAGGTCCGTTTCCCGCGACGGTCGAGATCGTTCCGCCGGACACCTTGCGAATCCGGTTGTGGCCGGCGTCGGCGATATAGATGTTGCCAGCGGTATCGAGCGCGACGCCGCTGGGGAAGGAAAGAGACGCGCCGGTGGCTGCGGCGCCGTCGCCTGAAAATACGGTGCTGCCGTTGCCGGCGATCGTCGTGATGGTGCCGCCGGAAACCATGCGGATGCGGTTGTTGCCGGTGTCGGCAATGTAGAGGTTGCCGGAGGAGTCGACCGCAATTCCGCCGCCGCGCGCCGATTGGGTGCCGTTGAACGAGTATGAGTAGGTGAGCGAGAGCGATGCGCCGGCCGCTGCGCCTCCGTCGCCCGAGAAGCCCGCGTTACCGTTGCCCGCTACGATCGCGAAGGCGCCGCCGGGCGAGATGCGCGCGACGATGTTGGTCTGATAGTCGGCGGCGTAGACGTTGCCGCTGGAATCGACGGCGACTCCGCCCAGTTGGCCTAAAGGCGCGGTCAGTGCGGTCAGGTTCGAGGTTGGAAACGACCAACTGGTGCCCGCAACCGTATTGATTACCTGGGCTTCGAGCGAAGCCGCCAGCACCCACGCGAAAAGCAATCTCGTCCGCACTGCACACCTCACGACGCAAGACAACAATGGTATCAAAACCGGGTGTCAGGTTCTGGCGGGCGTCGAGAGGAGTCTCGACGCGGCACGCACGAGTGCGTGCGCCACATCGCTGCGGTTGGGAAAGAGAGAGGTTAGTGTACGGCGATCGTCACTGGGGGGCTGGTTTGGCCGGCTACGGTCAGGACCACGGGCACGGCGTTTCCTGCGGTGACGCCGGAGGGCACTACTACGTTGATTTGATACAGGCCGGCAAATCCGGGCGCTAGGCCGCTGAAGGCTACCGCGGCTTGCTGGCCTCCGATGGTCACCGTCACGGGGTTCACGGTGGTCGACAAGGGTGGAGTGGATGGCGCGGGCGAGCCTTCCTTGACTGCGGGCGTGACTGCTCCGAGGCCGGTGCAATAGATCACGATGGTGTCGCCGGCGGTCGCGGGAGTGCCGGGTTGGACGAGAGTTACGCCGTCGCTTTTCACGATGCTGCCTTGTCCGGTGCCCTGCGAGTTGGTAGTAAAAATCCCCGGCTGGGCGGGCGCTACTACCAGCGATTGCGGCAAGGAGAGCGTGTTGCCGTGCTGGACGGTTAATTGATATTGCGTATTGATCGGGACTCCGTAGGGCACCTGGACGTTCAACTGCAAGGTGCTGGTGTAGAGAATCGGGAGAGGCTGATTGCCGAGCAGGACTTGGGTTCCGCTCAAGGTCTGGGGGAGAGGGAGGCCGGAGTCCTGCGCGGTGCCGTCGGCGAGGTTGCTTCCATAGACGGTGATGAGGCCGCCGGGAGAAATCGGGACTCCGGCCTGATCGCTGGCGGCGTGGACTACTCCTTGCGCGGTCACTAGAGGCGTGGCTGAAGTGGAGGGAAGGCTGACTGTGCCCGAGAGCGCGGCTTGTCCTGCCACTACGCCTGTTCCTCCCTGCGGCAGGAGAGCGAGCACGGTGACGACTACCAGGCCGGTCTTCACGGGTTTCCATCCGACCTGCCAGATGCCCATGCCGATGTGGGTCATGGTCTGGGCGGGCTCGCCGGTGGAGAAATTCGCGGTTACTGTCGCAGTCTGGCCGCCGCCAGGGCCGACCAGGGTGCCGCAGCCGTCGGTTACTTGCACTTCCAGAGGAGTGGCCTGGCCGGTGACGGCGGCGAAGTTCAGGGCCGGAGAGCGGTACTGGACTTGTAGGTTTTGCGCAGTGCATCCGGACGCGGCGCTGGTCAGGTCGATGTGATATTTTCCGTCGACGCTATTGGCGGTCGCGCCGGGCGGGGCGACTACGAACAACACGTTGATGGTCTGCGATGGGGACTGATCGGAAAATTGGAGCGTGATTGTTCCCTTGGTGATGCTGCCGGGCGTGAACTGAGTGAAGTCGGGATAGACGCGCACAGTGGTCGGCTGGGTGGGCTGGATGGTGGCGTTGGTGGGGAGGAAGCTGAATCCGGTTCCGATTTGGCCGGATTGGAAACTGTTGGCTGTCGCGGTGGGGTTGCCGACTTGCACGTCCTGCGACCCCGGGGTCACGCCGGCCACGCCTGTGAAGATCAGGCCGTTCGGATAGATTTGCGGACCGAGGCTGAGGCCTGCGGGCAGGACGTTCAAAATGATGGTGACCAGTTGCGGCGTGTTGGCCACGGCGGCCGATACCTGGATCTGGCCGTAGTAGGTGCCTGCTGAGAGGCCGCTCGGGTTGATGGTTACGGCGACCAGCGAGACGTCGAGATAGGGCGTCGTTACTGTGCCGCTGGCGGGCGAAATTGCGAGCCAGTTGCCGCCGGAGATGGTTGAGGAGGTTGCGGACCAGTTCATGGAGCCTTGTCCGGTGTTGAGAATCCCGAAGGTTTGCGGGAGGGGGACGCCGCCTTGCGCGACGGCGGTGAAGCTTAACCCGACTTGAGAGATCAGAATTGCGGCGGTGGGGGCGCTTACGGAGAGCGTGACGGGAACGTTGATGGTGCTTCCGACGCCGGTGATCGCGACGGTGCCGGAGTAGGTTCCGGGGGCGAGCGATCCGGGGGTCGCGGTGATGGTCAGCGAGGCCGGTGAAGAGGGAGTCGCTATGCCGGTGGCGGGCGAGATGGTTAACCAGGAGGCTCCGGAGGCCGCGGCAGTGAAGGAGAGGGAGCCTCCGCCGGTGTTGGTAATTTGCAATTGCTGGGTGAGAGGGGCGCTGCCTTGGGTCGCGGTGAAGCTTACGGACTGGGTGCTGAGTCCAAGGGTGGCGGGGGTGGGGGCGCTGACGGTCAGGGTGACGGTTACTGTTGAGGTGGAGGGGACGGCGTTGGGGACGGTGATGGTGATCGTGCCGGAGTAGCTGCCGGCGGCGAGAATGCTTGGGTCGACGGTGACTTGGAGGACGGAGGGGACGGTGCCAGTGGAGGGGGTCACGGTCAGCCACGGAGCAGTTGATGAAACGACAAACTGGAGCCCGGGCAAAAGGGAGGAGGCCGTGATCGCCTGTGACGTGGGGGGCACGCCATTAGCGGTTGCAGAAAAAGTCAGTGTCGAGGGCACGGTCTGGAAAGTTACCGTGTTCGCCAGGACCTCGCGTACCCTGCCGTTTCCAGAATCAGCGATAAACAGGTTCCCACTGGCGTCGACAGCAAGCTCCATCGGAGCGTTCAGGGTCGCCTGCGTCGACAATCCGCCGTCTCCTGAAAAGCCAGCCTGCCCAGTGCCCACGAAATTTGTGACAACTCCGCTGGTGGAGACCTTACTCACATTGTTGCCGATGCTGACGTACACATTGCCTGCCTGATCAGCAGTTAGGCCGCTCATCGGTCCCACGTTCGCGATCGTGGTGATCACGCCGTTGGTATCGACCTTCCGAACGCGGCCGTTCCCGCTGTCGGCGAGGAATAAATTCCCTGCCCCGTCTACGCCCAGGCCCTGAACCCCGTTAATCGAAGCCTTCGTTGCGGGCCCACCATCGCCACTGAAGCCAACTGCACCGTTGCCGGCCACTATAGTGACTGCGCCTGTTGGGTCAAGTTTCCGAATCGTAGAGTCGGTTGCGGCCACATAGATGTTACCTTTCCGGTCGCCCGTGACGGCAGTACCACTTGGAATGTTTGGTACCACTGAAAGTATGCCAGATGGAGTAACTCGATAAAGGGGGCTACTTGGCTCGTAAAAATAGAAGCTTCCTGAGCTGTCAACTCCGACGGTGAGGACGTTATCTAAGGAAGCTTGTGTTGCCAGACCAGGAACTGGCGAGAGACTGAATATTCCGTTGCCGGCGACGGTGGAAATAATTCCGGCGCTATTGACCTTTCGCACGACGTAGCCAAGATGGTCGGAAATGTACAGGTCGCCGCCGGAATCTACGGCGACCCCAAATGGTGGGCGATGTGGGCGCTGGTCGCCGGCCCGCCGTTTCCGGTAAACCGGCCTGCTCCAGCGAACTCGCTGATGATCCCGTTTGGTGAGACCTTTCGCACCCGGTCATTCTGATTGTCGGCAATATACAGATTGCCCGCGGAATCGACTGCGACGCCCTGAATACTGTCGAAGACGGCGTTGACCGCGGGCCCACCATCGCCGGAGAAGCCCGACGACAACGAACCGGCCACGGTCGAGATCACTCCTTGCGGGTTGATTCGACGAACCCGGCTGAAGTTAATGTCGCCGACGTAGATATTCCCCGAAGAATCTACAGCCACACCTTGAATCTGGCTGAGGACCGCTGAAACGGCCGGTCCTCCGTCCCCCGATAAACCGAACTGTCCGTTCCCGGCGATTGTGGTTATGATTCCTTGCGGGTTAACCTTTCGGAGCCGATAGTTGAATGTATCCGCGATGTAGAGATTTCCAGCAGAGTCCAAGGCAATATCGGCCGGAAAACCTAGCGAAGCTTGAGTGGCCGGCCCGTTATCCCCTGAGAAGCCAAACGACCCGTTGCCCGCGATTGTCGAGACCGTCCCATTCGGGGAAATCTTTCGAACCCGCTGGCCGAAATATTCTATGAAGTAAATTGAGCCTGATGGGTCGGTTGTGATCCCAAAGGGCGAGGCGATACTCGCCAACACGGTGGATATCGTCCCGTTCGCCGAGACCTTACGAATCCTTCCGTTGCCATAATCAGAAATGAGAATGTTCCCGGCTGGATCGACTGCGATGGATCGTGGCCCGCTGAGAGAAGCCGATGTGGCGGGACCGCCATCGCCCGAGAAACCGGCAATGCCGTTTCCTGCGACGACGTGAATGATTCCGTCGGTCGAGACGCGGAAAACCATGTTAAGTGTCGGAGCCGCTATGAGGACGCTCCCGTCGGGCGCGGCTTTTACGCCGTACGGAAGCTCAAGGTGCGCTTGGATCGCTGGTTTCGCATCGTCGGTGAATAAAATCTCGCTCCCCGCTACCGTAGTTATGACTCCCTGGCTCCAAAGTTGTACGGTGCATACGCAAAGCGCCATGAGCCGGGCGGAAACTGTCGTTCTTTGCATCCTTCACCTCGCGCGATTCGTTGGTCTGGAGTTATCAAATGCTATCAGAAAAGGGACGCCGGAATCATTCTTTGTGCGTTCGGAGGCCAGCTACAGGCGGCTGTGGCAGCATTTTTATGACGAGGCTTCGAGGCAGGCGGAGGGGGATGTGGCCGGCTCCCTGGGACGGGCATCGAGACGAGTCTCGACGCGGCACGCATGAGTGCGTGCGCCACGTCGGGCCAATTCCGATGAACGGTGGTAGCCTGAAACCAGAGACTCTCCACATGAACAACGGCGGCGAGCGGCTGGACCGCATTGAACACATTCTCGAAGAGGTGGCCACTGGCCAAAAAGAGGTGGTCGCTACGCTCCAAGAAATGGCGGCGCGGCAGCAGTACCATGACGAGGCTTTCGAACGGCACGACGCCGAGATGAAGGTCATCCGCGAAGCCATCGCGGCGGATGCCGAAAATATTCGCGCTCTGGTGCGCATCGCCGAACTTCACCATCGTCGACTCGAAGGCCTTGAAGGCGGGGGACCGGTCTAGCTACTCCTTGACCCCGTGCCTGCCTTGACCCTCAGCGAAACGCGCGGCTCCTTGTTTTGATTCTCCACTAGCGATTACTTGCATGCCTCGGCGGAACTCGTTGGCTTGGGGGTCGGCGGAGTCCCATTGTTCGTAGACTGACAGGCGGTCGGAGCGGAGGCATGTTTGGGGATTCCCGGCGATTTGGCGGGCCAAGTCTATGGCACCATCGAGGGCTGCGCCTTCGGCGGTCACGCGGTTTGCTAGCCCCATTTGAAAAGCTTCTTCGGCTTCTACGGGACGGCCGGTTAGGATCAGGTCCAGGGCGCGGCTTTGGCCGATCAGTCTCGGCAGGCGGATGGTTCCCAGGTCGATTAGAGGGACGCCGAAGCGGCGGCAGAAGACTCCGAAGATTGCGGTTCTTGATGCCACCCGTAGGTCGCACCAGAGGGCTAGTTCTAACCCTCCGGCTACGGCGTAGCCTTCTACCGCGGCGATTACTGGTTTTGATAAACGCATGCGCGTTGGGCCCATAGGACCGTCGCCGTCGGGGCTTAGGCGGTTGGAGAATTTTTTCAGGTCGGCACCGGCGCAGAAGTTGCCTCCGGCGCCGGTTAGGATGGCTACGTCCGAAGTGGGGTCGGCGTCGAAGGTGCGGAAGGCTTGGGCCAGGGCTTCGGCTGTATCGCGGTCGACGGCGTTGCGCGATTCGGGGCGCTGTATGGTTACGATGGTGATGCGGTCTTCGATTCGAATTCCAACCATGTCTATACCTTACATCGAGTTTGAGAATCTTTATGTGCAGCGGGAGAAGACCATGGCGCTGAAGGGTGTCACGTTTTCGATCGCGGCGGGGGAGCATGCGGCGATTTTGGGGCCGAATGGGAGCGGGAAGTCGACGTTGATTAAAGTCATTACGCGGGAATGTTATCCGCGGTATCCGGATGCTGGCCGGGTGCGGATCTGGGGGCGCGAGACCTGGGGGTTGTTCGATTTACGGGCTCTTTTGGGTATTGTTACCAATGACTTAGTCGAGAGCTGCACGAAGCCTTATTCGGCGTTGGAGACGGCTCTGAGCGGGTTCTTCTCCTCGATTGGGATTTGGCCTAACCATCATGTGACTAGGGAGATGGAGGCTAAGGCTCGAGAGGCGCTGCGGTTTTTTGATGTGGACCATTTGGCGGATCGGGCGGTGACCGAGTTGTCTAGCGGGGAGGCTCGTCGAGTTGTGTTTGCGCGGGCGCTGGTGCATGATCCGAAGGCTCTGTTATTGGATGAGCCTAGCAATTCTTTGGATATTCGGGCTCAGCACGAGGTTCGGGAGGCGATGAGGAAGCTGGCGCATTCAGGGGTTAGCGTGCTTCTCGTTACGCATCATTTGCCGGATATTATTCCGGAGATCGGACGGGTGATTGCGTTGAAGGATGGCCGGATTTTTTGCGATGGCCGGACGGGGGAGGTTTTGGAGGATCGGAGGATGTCGGAGTTGTTTGATATTGGGGTGTCGGTGGGGTGCGTGGGGGGGATTTATCGGTTTGAGAGCTAAGCCATGCATCGAGACGAGTCTCGACGCGGCACGCATGAGTGCGTGCGCCACATGACTTGCGGAATGGCACAAGGGATAGTTAGTGGTCACGGCCGGTTACCAAGTCGGTTACGGAGTTTAGGGCGCGCTGGTAGGGGGACGCGGGGAATTGGGAGATGATCGCGCGGGCTTTTTCGGTGAACTCCATTGCGCGGTCCTGGGCTCGCTCGATTCCTTTGTGTTTGTTCAGGATTTGCAGGATTTTGCCGAAGGGGACCTGGTCGTAGTTGCCGTCGGCAAGGATGGTCTCGACCAGTTTGCGTTCTTCGGCGTCGGCGGTTTCCAGGGCGTAGATCAGGGGCAGGGTTACTTTGCCTTCGCGGAGGTCGTTGCCTACAGGCTTGCCCAGGATTTTTTCGCGGGACGTGAAGTCGAGGATGTCATCAATCAACTGAAAAGCGATGCCCAGGTTCCAGGCGTATTCGCCCAGCTTCGTTTCATCGGCGTCGGAGGCTCCGGCTACGAGGGCGCCTAGTTTGGCACAGGCGGAGAAGAGGCTGGCGGTTTTGCGGTCGATCAGCTCCATGTAATCGGCTTCGGTGACGGCGATCTTGCCGATGCGCTCGAGTTGGAGGAGCTCGCCTTCGACCATCATCTGGGTGAGGGTGATTAACAGGTCGAGGACGGGGAAGCTGCGTTCCCGCAGAGCCACCTGAAAAGCCTGCATGTAGAGCCAGTCGCCGGCCAGGACGGATGTGTGATTGCCCCAGACTACGTTGACGGAGGGGCGGCCGCGGCGGGTTTTGGCGATGTCGATGACGTCGTCATGGACCAGAGTCGCGGTGTGGATCATTTCCACTACGGCGGCCATGCGGATCAGGGCGGGGCTGGTGTCGGAAAAAAGTTTGCCGCTGAGGAGGACCAGGACGGGGCGGAGTCGCTTGCCGCCGCCGGATTGGAGATATTGGCCGATGTAGGTGACGGCGTCGGTGGAGGAGATGGATTCGAGTCCGATTTCGCGTTCGACCTTATCGAGGTCGTCGCGGACCAGGTCGAAGATTTCGAGCGCGGTGAGGGTTTGGCCTAACTTGCCGAATGCCATGGAACTTTTGAGTGTAGCAAGACGGCTGGCATCGACACGAGTGTCGACGCGGCACGCACGAGTGCGTACGCCACGTCAGACGGAACAGAGGCGGCGGAAGTTGGCGGTGGTGGTAGCGGAGATTTCCTCGAGCGGCACGCCGCGGAGTTGGGCTAGTTTTTTGGCGGTTTCTACGATGTAGGCGGGTTCGTTGCGTTTGCCTCGTTTGGGAATGGGGGCCAGGTAGGGGGCGTCGGTTTCTATCAGGATGCGGTCGGAAGGAGTCATTCTTGCGGCTTCCTGGATTTCCAGAGCTTTGGGGAAGGTCACTATGCCGCCGAAGCTTAGGTAGAAGCCCAGGTCCAGGGCTTGCTGCGCTTGTTTAGGGCCGCCGGAGAAGCAGTGCATGATGCCGGAGTGATGGGGGTTCCAGTGAGTGCGTAGTATGGAGATCGTGTCGTCCCAGGCTTCGCGGGTGTGGATCACGATGGGCTTTCGGGATTCAGCGGCGATTTTTAGTTGGGCCTTGAAGACTTCGTGTTGGACGTCTCTTGGGGAAAAATCGTAGTGGTAGTCGAGGCCGATTTCTCCTACGGCTACTACTTTGGGGTGCTTTGTTAAGTGGGAGAGGTTTTGAAGGACTTCGTCTGTTGATTTGGAGGCGTCGTGGGGGTGGACTCCTACTGTCGCGTAGAAGAAGGGGTAGCGGTCTGCCAGGCGAATGGCTGCCTCCAGATCGGGGGGGCCGTTGCCGGTGCCTATGGCTACCATGTGGCTGACGCCCGCGGCGAGGGCGCGGTCGATTACGGCTTCGCGGTCCGGGTCGAATTGGTCGCTGTCCAGGTGGCAGTGGGAGTCGATCAGCATAAATTGGGGACGGGGCGAAAAGATGGGGACAGCCCGCTCTGTCCACGCGTCGCAAAAGACGCTCCTTGGGACAGAGTAGGCTGTCCCCATTTTTCGCGCATTTTATTTTAACCTCGCGCCGATGGGGACCTCTTCTAGGAAGCTAACTAGGGACGGGCTGCCGGCTTCTAATGACGCGGCTACTATCATGCCTTGGGACTCGATGCCGCGGAGTTTTCTAGGGGCGAGGTTGGCTACGATGGCTACTTTGCGGCCTACCAGCGATTCGGGTTTGTAGGCTTCGGCGATGCCGGCTACTATGCTTCTGGGTTTCGGCTCGCCTATATCGATGTGGAGGTGCAGAAGTTTGTCGGATTTGGGGACGGCGGCTGCATCGAGGATAATGCCCACGCGGAGGTCGACTTTCAGGAAGTCGTCTATGGTGATGTGAGTGACTGATTCGGGTTTCTTGCCTAAGACGGCTTGCTGTCTCGCGTATTCTTCGATTTCCAGTTCTTTCATTTTTTCGATGGAGATCTTGGCGTCGGCTCGGGGGAAGAC
>Ga0182024_10001602_pt1 | contig 57989 bp, 59 predicted proteins | sample P32metaG_FD_120480 | JGI IMG/M metagenome (GOLD analysis project Ga0182024, IMG submission 120480) | Permafrost microbial communities from Stordalen Mire, Sweden - P3-2 metaG (Illumina Assembly) | ecosystem: Environmental > Terrestrial > Soil > Wetlands > Permafrost | place: Sweden: Stordalen...
CTAGTCGGCGGCAGTCTGAACGTGGAGGGAACCGCGAAGCGCGCCGGTACTCCCTTCGCCGGAGCGATGGTCGTCCTCGTCCCGAAAGATCCAGAGGACAACGCTGACCTTTTCCGTCGCGATCAAAGCGATCTTGATGGAACCTTCAGTTTGCGCAATGTAGTGCCCGGCTCCTACACGATTCTGGCGATCGAAAACGGCTGGGAGCTGAATTGGTCTCAGCCCGCAGTCATTGCGGCTTACATGAGTCACGGACGCACTATTCAGGTTGGCAATCCAGCGGGCCGCACCATGAGTCTTGCCGAAGCCGTCGAGGTCCAGTCCAAGCAAATTAGACCGCAGCGGAAATTTCACGTAACCTGCTCAACCAAACGTCACACACGCGCTATACCTAGTTGCTGGGGAGTGCGAAAGGCAAAGCGGCCCACAGCGTAAGCTGTAGGTGGCCTGGCAAACATGGGCACGCTGGGACGCGAGAAACTTTCATGAAGAAACATGCCTGGCGAGGGGCGGTCGAAGTCGGTTTCATAGTCTTTCTTTTTTATTCAAATCTCTTGATGGGAGAATTTGAACGTTCGGGCATGGGTCAGAAAAGAGGTCTGGCCTGGGCTCTTAGAGATATTCTTACCGCCGCCAATTTTGAAATCGCCGCCATAACTGCACTCATCGGTTATCTCGTCATTGAGTTTCTGCGCACTCGATTTTAGGCGGGCAGAATTCTGTTTCTCCGTGTCAAGAAAATCCGATCGTTTGCTTCGCGGCAGCCACAACTAAGAGTTTGCCCGCGCGGCAATAACCGTCGTACCATAGCGCCTTCCGTTCAATTGCAGGAGACTCCATGATCGACCGCCGTCATTTTCTTTCCGCTGCAGCCACTGGAATTACAGCTTCCCTCGCTTTGCGCGGCAACTTGCTCGCGCAACTGGAAAAAACTCCGGCGCTTCCCGACCGCTCACTCCTCGATAAAAATGAGGATGCATTCTGGGCCGCGATGCGGCAGCAGTTCATCATTCCTGCAGATGAGATCTATCTGAACAATGGCACCGTTGGGTCCAGTCCCGCGCCCGTATTGCGCGCCATCTTCGACGGATACGACACTACCGAAAAAATGGACCAGGCGGATCCCGAAGACTACCCCATCTGGGGATACGCAGCCTGGAACGAGTTCCGCGACCCGCTCGCCGAATTCGTTGGTTGCAAGCGCGACGAGATCGCGATGCTGCGCAATGCGACAGAAGCCAACAGCTATATCGCCAATGGCATCGACATGAAGCCCGGCGATGAGGTTTTGATGACTGACCAGGAGCATCCCGGAGGCGAGCATCCATGGGATCTCAGAGCCAAGCGTTACGGCATAGTCATAAAAAAGATCACATTGCCCCGTCCCGTCAAAGATGCTGCTCAGGTTCTCAATCTGTTCAACGATGCAATCACGCCGCGTACGCGCGTGCTTTTCTTCAGCCACATCACCACGTTCTCCGGAGTCGTCCTACCGGCGAAAGAACTCGCGGCACTGGCGCGAACCAAAGGAATCCTTTCGGCGATCGATGGAGCGCACGTTCCAGGCATGATGCGACTGGACGTGCACGACCTTGGCTGCGACATGTATTCGGCAAGTCCGCACAAATGGCTGTTCGCGACGAAAGGTACCGGTTTCCTTTACGTGCGGGATGAAGTCATCGACCGCGTGTGGTGCACCATCGCCACCGAAGGCTGGGACGATACGAAAATTCGGGCCGAACGTTTCCAGCGCATTGGCAGCTCGAACGTGCCCGCGCTGTGGGGACTGCGAGCGTCCATCAAACTGGCGAACGATATCGGTATGGATCGCATTGAGCGCCGTCACCGCCAGATGGCCGACTACGTGCTCGATCAAATGAAAAAGCGCGGTGCCGAATCATGGACATCGCCCGATGCGGCTCTGCGCTGCGCGATTGTCACCGTAAACGTCCCCCCCGTCCCGCGGGGCGATCTCGAGAACTGGGTGTGGAAGACATACAAGATTCGCATCCGCGGCGGCGACCCAAACAAACTGCGCCTCTCCACGCCGTACTATGTGCAGAAGAAAGACATCGACCGCTTCCTGGAAAAATTCGACGAATACAAGCGGGAGAAGAAGCTGGCTTGAATCTAGTACCGATCCTTCTGATGCCGTAATGCGAAGGGTAGGTAAGCCGATAGAACATACACGGCACCTAGCGAACTCCATGCTGATATAGAAATTCTGAGTACTTTTCTATGAAGACGATCTCCGCAAGCGAGTTCAGGAACCGGTGCCATGCCGTGTTGGCAGAAGTGCACTCGACGCGAGAGCGTGTGCTTGTCACGAAGCGCGGCAAACCAATCGCCCGGCTTGTGCCTGCCGGAAGACCGCCGAGATTTATTGGACGACTGAAGGGTATCATCAAGATCGTCGGCGACATTAAATCGCCGGTCGTGCCTGTTGAGGCCTGGAAGATCCTGAGATGATGCAGCGCGGGCGAGTCGCCCGCGCCCACTCAGTCCGGCTCAGTCGTAATACTCCAGTCCCAGGTGCGTGATCAGTTCCTCGCCCTTCAAATGCCTGAGCGTGTTCTTGAGCTTCATCAATTGAATGAAGAGATCGTGCTCGGGATACAATCCAGGCGCCGTCATCGGGGATTTGAAGTAGAAGCTGAGCCATTCTTGAATTCCTAATCCTCGCAGGGCGGAACAACGTTTCGCGAGGTCGAGGAACAGCACAAGGTCGAGCACAATCGGCGCGGCGAGGATTGAGTCACGGCAGAGAAAGTCGACCTTGATCTGCATGGGATAGCCGAGCCATCCGAAGATGTCGATGTTATCCCAGCCTTCTTTGTTGTCGCCGCGCGGCGGATAATAGTTGATGCGGACTTTATGAAAAATATTTCCGTAGAGTTCCGGGTACAACGCGGGCTGCAAGATGTGTTCGAGCACGCCCAGCTTCGATTCTTCCTTGGTCTTGAACGACCCCGGGTCGTCGAGCACTTCGCCGTCGCGATTGCCGAGGATGTTGGTCGAATACCATCCGCTCAGTCCTAGCAGGCGAGCCTTGAACGCTGGCGCTAGAACGGTTTTCATCAGCGTTTGGCCAGTCTTAAAATCCTTTCCGCAGATGGGCGCTTCATTCTGGCGAGAAAGCTCCAGCATCACGGGAAGATCAACCGTAAGATTCGGCGCGCCGTTGGCGAATGGCACGCCTTCCATCAAAGACGCGTAGGCATAGATCATGGAGGGCGCAATCAGTTCGTCGTTCTCACGCAACGCCTTCTCGAAAGACTTCACCGACTGATGCGCCGCCGTCGGCTCGATGTAAGACTCGGTGGAACCGCACCACATCGTGATCAGGCGACTGGCTCCGCTGGTTTTTTTGAAGTCACGGATATCGTCGCGCAGTTGCTCGGCCAGGTCCATCTTCGTCTTGCCCTTCTTCACGTTGGGGCCATCGATTTTTTTCACATAGTTGTGATCAAACACCGCCGCTCGCGGCTTCACCGACGAGAGAAACGGCTCCAACTGCTCGAGCAGGCGATAGTCGAGAACGCCCGCGTTCGAAGCAGCTTCATACATGTTGTCTTCAAAAATGTCCCAGCCGGTGAAGACGAGATCGTCGAGTCCAGCGAGCGGAACGAACTCCTTCACTTTCGGCGACCGGCCGTCTGTGCGCTTTCCGAGGCGGACTGTACCCATCTGCGTAAGCGATCCAATCGGCTTCGCGAGACCCTTGCGGATCGCTTCCACGCCGGCAACAAACGTGGTGGCAACAGCCCCCATGCCTGGAATCATCACACCGAGCTTGCCTTTTGCTGGCTCGATGCTGCCATTAGCTTTGGAACGGCTGCGTGCCGTATTTTCTGACTTCATTTCATTCTTTACTTCAACCTGCGCTCTGTTTCTTTTTGCGGACTTCTGCCGTGTCGCCATAGGGGGGCTACTTCCTCAGTAGGTATCAGGATGTATATGCAAACCATGTATGTTCTCGCATAGTTCAGGAGTTTGGCAAACTGACGCAGTCAAAGGTGAAGAAATGCGCTTCGATCGGGTCGCTTGGTCATTGAGCGGAGAGGCGACCATTGGGTTCTCCAAGCTTCACTCCGGCGAGACAGAAACGCACAGTCGCCATGAATCAAATCCGGTTCATTCATTCTTTGCGTTGGACTCGCGATACAAGCTCAGGCACAATGGACTTACTTCGCCACTAGCTACGCAGCTGGTCCCGTGAAGTTGATGTTTGCATGCATCCTTGCAGCGGCATGCAAATCTTTCTGACCCCGTTGATCTCCACAAAAATCTGAGCCCACGCCGCCCGGCCATACGCGGGCAGTGTGCTCTTCAGGCATGCTCTTTCGCCGCAGAAGTGCGGTGAGAAGAGAAAAGGAGATTCCATGACTTCGACTCGTAACTTCGCATACGCCGCATTGTTGGCGTTCACAGCTCTGAATTTGGCGCCCAGCCTGGCTTCAGCCCAGGAATCCGCCAGCGGCAAGTTCACACTCACACATGACGTGCATTGGGGGAACGCGGCGAAAGTTCTCGCGGGAGACTACGAGTTTTCGTTTGATCCCGACGCCAGTGCACACATGTTGAGACTCAGCAAGATCAGCGGCACTCCTGCTGCCTACATGTTGCTGGTCCCTGTTGTGGAGCGAGCTGAGACTCGTGATCTGAGCCGGCTCGTTCTCCAATCCACACCTGACGGCAGTTATGTCAGCGCAATGCAACTACCAGAGTCCGGCATGACACTGTATTTCACAGTGCCGACGCATCCGGTAGCAAAACAGATCGCCAGAGCCGCAACTACGACTGCGGCGCTGGGCCAGTAGTCCCACCTCATAAGCCTGCAACGTTGGCGTAGAAAACACGAGAGCGGATAGCGAACCTGCTATCCGCTCTCGTATTCTGCGGACGAATGGGGTCGTCAAAGCTTATTCGGACTAAAGGCTAGAAGTGCGTGTGTAGGCGCGCGACGACGGAATTCCTGCTAGCCGCAGACGCCGAAACTTCCCCTTTGCTTTTCGTCACGTGCTGAACAAATCGCTGAACCCTACGCTTCGGCTATGACCCGGCAGGGGTCGAGCTTTTCGCCATCGCAGTCCGATCTTCGTTGGCTCCGAAGGCTGCCTGAATCTGCGAATTGCCTCGGACATCGTCGCTCAACACGATGGCTTCGGCAATCTCCTTCATCGGTTTGCGCTTTTGCCGGCTCTGGCGTTGCAGCGCCAGATAGGCTTGCTCTTCGTTGAGCCCCAAGTCGCGCTGCAAAATACCTTTCGCGCGCTCCACGATCTTTCTGGTTTGCAATTGCTGTGCAAGCGTGGAGTTCGCATCCTCCAGCCTCGCCAATTCGAGTTCTGCGCCCACAAGAAAACCGACAGTAGAGATCATGCGAATCTCTCTCCGTCGATAAACATGGTGCTGCCGATGCTGCAAATTGATGACGCCAACGACGCGTCCACGGCACATTAAAGGCACCGATAGAAAGGCCTCGTAGCTGTCTTCCGGCAGCTCATGAAAAAATTGAAAACGAGGATCGTGCGCGGCTTCTTCGGGAATCGCAACTGGTTCGCGATGCTCCGCTACCCACCCCGTAATACCCTGCCCAACACGGAGTTTAAGGCGATTGACGATATCGGGATGCGGATTCTTCGAGGCGCGTAGAACCAGTTCATCACCCTCGAGAATATAAATAAGGCAAGAGTCGCACTTGACCAGAGCTGACGCGAACTCGACCACGCGCGTCAGAACTTCTTGAAACGCGTCCGCCGTGCCCAGACGGATACTGATTTCGTGCAGTACATCAACGTGTGAGTCCTCAACAGATATAAGTGATTCCATGATGTACATTATCGGCGCTGCAGAGATTATGTCTAATTCCAAATTTTGATGGGCACGATAAAGGATTTTCGTCGAGATTATTACCAAGGTTTAACATCTTTTTTGACGCTTGCGCATCGGGTTGAAAGCAGAACTCAGCGACACCTTGGAAGTGGTATGAAAAGACCATCGCGAAGTTCCTGAAGATCGACCGAAGCCTTAACCACAAAGGACACTGGGTAACACAGAGGAAAAAGGATCAGAGTTTCTCTCTGCGCTACTCGGTGTCTTCTGTGGTTAAAAGCTCTACGGTCTAGCGTCCAGGTCGACGGTTTTTACCGGCAAGTCCCAGTGAGCATCCAGGATTTCGAAACGGCGCTGCTCTTCGTGCTGGAAAGTATCCTGGTCGGGATACATTTGTTTTTGCAGCGCGGCTTCGTCAAAGGGCTCGTTGGCGACGGTGGCATTCTTGAAAACGATGGTCACGCGAAAATCCCAGCGGCCATCTTCAGTGGTGTGGTAGCGCGGCTGATCCATCCACACTTTCGTGATGCGGCCCATCTCGGCCTCTTTCTTCAGTACGGGATAATGGTTCTTCCTAAACAGTTTTAGGAATTCGTCGGCGTGTCCCCATTTCGTCTTGTAGTAATACTCGATGGCGAAAGGCTTGTCGGTCGCGGCCGATGTCGACTGGGCATATGTGACCATCGGCGTGGCGACGGCAATGGCGAATAGCAACAACGCGGCAAGAATGTGGCGCATGGAGTGCCTCGAAGTGTTGAATTTGATAGCTTGTACACTACCATTTGTTGGCGAACGGCGCAGGCCACATTTACGCAAATCACTCTGACTCACGACCGCAGAAATGTTGCCAGCAAGTTCTCCAGGAGGGGCGAGAATTGACGGACGACGAACAGCAGATTTTGAAACTGTTTGTAGATGGCGATCGCGCTTTGATCGCGGGCGACGTGGGCGAACTCTCACGCATTTATACCGACGACTATGTACAGTATGACGAATCCGGCAACACATTTAAGAAGTTGGATGTAATCGAAAATGCCAAGTCGGGGAAGACTCGCTACATCTCGATGGTCTCGACCGGCCGCCGCATTCGCATCCTGCGGGACGATGTCGCCATTGTTCACGGGGCGGAAGATGACTTAGTCGAACAAGGCGGTCAGCGCTATTCAGCTCGCTACATCTATATGGATGTGGTCATGAAGCGCGGCGGCAGTTGGCAGATTGTGGGGTCTCAGCTGGCAAAGCCATCGTGAGGCATTACTGACGACCGATGGCTGACGGCTGAGCGCTGATGCGATTCTGCCAGTGACTCCAGACAAAATAAACAATAGCCGCAACAACAAATATTCCGATCACGGCGTCAAACTTGTGAAAATATTTTCCAAGCTCTCGCCAATTCTCGCCCAACTTCATACCGAAATAGGCTAAGGCGAGACACCAGGGCCAGGATCCCAAAAAAGTATAAATGTGAAAGCGGCCGCGCGGCATGCGCGCAATGCCCGCGGGCAACGCGATGAAGGTGCGGATGACGGGCAGCAGGCGGCCTATAAAAACCGCCAGATATCCCCAGCGCAAGAAAAAGCGATCGGCCCAGTCGAGTTCGCGACGTCCCATGAGAATCCAGCGACCATAGCGCTCGACCAGCGGACGACCGCCGTAGCATCCAATCTCATAGGCAACCAGCGAGCCGAGGTTGCAGCCGATGGCGCCGGCGGTCGCCAGCCAGAGCAACTTGAATGTGCCCTGAAAGACGAGATATCCGCCGAAGGGCATGATTAATTCGGAAGGGAGCGGGATGCAGGCGGACTCAATCGCCATGAGAAAAGCGATACCGGCGTAACCAGTGGCGGCAATTATTTGGCTGATGAATACGAACAGGACGGAGACAATTTTTTCAGTCATAAGAACCGGTTCTGAGTTCTCGGTTCTCCGGTCCCAGTTAAAACCGTTCTGGCCTGTGCTGAGAACTGAGAACTGGCACCCAGTGTAATGGAAGTTGGTCGCAGACAATGCCCGACTAGAATGAGCCTTCCTGGGTAAAAGCGTAACCGGGCAGAGTGGCTCCCTGAGGGCTCTTGGTGACTTTGACACGCACCGTGGGCGCGTCGGGAGCGGTGATTCCAGCCGGACGCAGCATGGCGTACTGCGAAAAAACTTCGTTGTAGACCTTGGTGACCAGATAATCCTGACCGTCGGCATCGCTTCGCCACACTTGACCCAGTTGAATGGAATTCACTGCCATGGATAATCCTTGAATTCGATAATCCCTGATTCCCGATGCGTACTTACTTCCAGAGTACCGGGGAGCGTTGGCACCGTCAATTGCCCGAGAGGTTACCGAGGGACACCATGAAAGCGGAGCATCGGCTCTGTTAAGATTTGGCCGCAAGGAGACCATCATGCCCCGTGGTTTGGTTCCGCGGCAGCCCGCACGCACTGGCCGTCATGACAAGGTTCGTGTGACGGGAAAAACTCTCTCCGCGAAAACCTTAAGAAAGCAATCTGCTGGTAGTGGCGATACTCGCGCCGGAACAGGTGATGCTCGTGTGGGGGCGGGCGCCCTCGCCCGTCCAGGCCGAGGCAAAGCCTCGGCGGCACCCTCGAAGGGGCGTCAGAGCGCGATGGGGAAAACTGCGCCAACCGGCAAGCTCAAAGGCTACAACCCCGTCGCTCCGGAACGCGTGGCCGAGATTCTGAAGCGCCTAGACGAACTCTACCCCGACGTAACCTGCGCGTTGACTCACGCGAGTGCTTGGGAGCTCGTAGTCGCAACGATCTTGTCGGCCCAATCGACCGACGTGAACGTCAACCGGGTGACGCCGGAATTATTTCGCAAATATCCGACGGTTGCGGCATTCGCCGCGCTCACCCCGGAGCAACTGGAACCGGACGTACGCTCGACAGGATTTTTTCGGAATAAATCCAAGTCGGTAGTGGGAGCGGCGAAAAAAATCGTGGCAGAGTTCGGCGGCGAAGTGCCCATGGAGATGGAGAAGCTTCTCACCCTTCCCGGCGTCGCACGGAAAACCGCAAACGTAGTGCTCGGGACATGGTTCAAAAAGGCCGAAGGCATTGTCGTGGACACGCATGTGCACCGCATCTCGCGGCGGCTGGAACTCACAACGCAGAATGATCCGCAAAAAATTGAGCAGGATCTGATGAAGATCATTCCGCGGGAAAAGTGGATTTTGTTTTCGCATCAAATCATCTGGCATGGACGCAAGCTATGCATCGCGCGCAAACCCAAGTGCGCAGATTGCCTCTTAGAGAACATATGTCACGCCGCCGACAAGACCTGGAGCACCGTGGAGATGCATAAGGACGCGAAAGCTTAGTGCGATTCATGACTTTCAACTGGAAAAACTACAAATCCGCGATGATCTTGCGAGATCCCTCCCCGTAAAAACGCGGGGCTTCGGGGTGGTGACGCCCTCCCAGACCTAGCGAAATTACTCAGTCGCTAATTCATTTAACACCGGCGCGCGCAGCATACGCACGCGAAAGCTCCGCGGCTCATCCTGGGCAAACACAACTATTTCGTTGATTCCTTTTTGGAGCCAGGGAGCGGGAACATAAAGAGTTTGCTGCGGTCCCAGGTTCCAGAAACGGCCCAGGGTGTGACCGTTGATCCAGACGGCGCCTTTGCCCCATCCGCGGGTGTCGAGAAACGCATCGCCGGTTTCCTGGAGATTGAATTGGCCGCGGTAGAACGCCGGACCGAGCGGCGCATCCGCGTTGGTTTTAGAAAAGCTCAACTTCGACAGATCATCCATGGGTAAAGGGTAGACATTCCAATCCGACAACTCTTTTCCTGCGAGACTGACGGCGCCATTGATTCCCTGGCGCTCGGAGCGCAACTTGGTGGTGAAGTTGATGCGGCCTGTTCCTTCAACGAGGATATCGAGAGTTGATCCAGCAGCGGCTTTAACCGGCAGCCGATCTTGCTGCAGCCTTCTGTCGAGCGTGCCGGCCAGTCTGCCGTCTAGGTAGATTCGCGCGTAACTGCGGAGTTCAGAAACTGCCAGCTCGCCTGACACCGGTTCTTTAATTTTCGTGCGGTACAGAATGTATCCGTACGACTGGCCGAACATCTCCATGGGCTGTGGTGTCTTCACAGCAACTGGGTTCGGTAGGTTCGGCCACAGGGGCGCGCTTTCTTTTAATTCAAACTCCGGGATTTCAATCACGGGCAACGGCGCTGGCGGGTCTGGAATCTTCACTCCCGGGCGATATTTGGCGATTACTTCGCGGAACGCGAAATATTTTTTCGTCAGCGCGCCCGACTCGCTTACCGGCGAGTCGTAGTCATAACTGGTGACATCCGGCTCGTAGGTTTTGTCGAAGTTCGCACCATTCATGAAACCGAAGCTCGTTCCGCCGTGAAACATGTAGAGATTGATGGAGTAGCCGTGGCTCAAGATCCAATCCAATTCCCGCGCCTGCTGATTCAAGTCGGTAGCGTGATGCGCCGCACCCCAATGATCGAACCATCCATCCCAGTACTCTCCGCTCATCAGCGGACGGCCGGGACGAAACTTCTGCAGCTTGGCGAATTCCTCTTTCGCTTCGCCCGGACCGAAGTTCACGACGGCGTGAACATCGGGCAAAGTTCCGGCGGCAAGCTCGTCACCGCCATCCGCGGTGTAGAGCAGCACTTCTCCCAGGCCGGCTTTCTTGAGGGCTTGGAGAATGCGCTTCAGATATATTTTCTCATCTCCAAATGAGCCGTATTCGTTCTCTACCTGCACAGCGATGATTGGGCCGCCGCGCGTGATCTGAAGCGGGGCCAGTTCCCTGCCCAGGCGCTGCAGCCACCTTTCGGCGGGGACGAGGAACTTTTCATCGGCGCTGCGCAGGACGATGTTTTGGTTGGCGAGAAGCCACGCGGGAAAGCCCCCGAGATCCCACTCGGCGCACGAATACGGCCCCGGCCGAAGGATGACGTAAAGACCTTCTTCCTGCGCGGTGCGGATAAATGCGGCTACATCGCGCGAGCCGCTGAAGTCGTAGACTCCCGGCCTGGGCTCGTGCACATTCCAGAAGACGTACGTTGAAATCGTGTTCAGGCCCATGGCTCGCGCCTTCTTGAGGCGGTCTCGCCAGTATTCGCGCGGTATGCGCTCGTAATGCAGTTCGCCCGAGATGATCTGCAGCGGCTTGCCGTCGAGCGCGAAGTGGTCGCCTTCGATGGCAATATGGTGGACCGTCGCCGGAGCGTTTTGACTATGGGCTGCTGTAACGACCGCCAACGCGAGGGTCGTACGCAGAAGAAATGTTCTGAGCGCGGAACGAGGCGTCGATTCATTCATAGAAGGCGCGACTGATCCGAATTGCACGTTGACCGGCTGAAAAAGGCCTCTGCTAGACTCTCCTTTCTACCTTACTTTGAGGTTCCGCGTCATGCGTTTATGCGCAATCTTTGCTGTTGCTGTCATAATCGGCACTTTTGTGAACGAGACCGTTGGCCAGACCCTGCCTGTGCCCCAGGCGGTTACCGATCCCAAGAAGATTTCATCGAAGCCCAACGCACAGGTTGAAGCGCGCAGCCTGACCATTGAAAAGCTGTGGATGACGCGGCAGATTGGAGACGCAACCTGGTCGCCCGATGGCAAAAGCATCGCGTTCATTTCGAATATGAGCGGACGGAATAATTTGTGGATCGTACCCGCCGAGGGCGGATGGCCGGTGCAATTAACCGTGAGCGATCAGCGGCAGACCGCGCCGGCGTGGTCGCCGGATGGCAAGTGGATCGCCTATCAGTCCGACTATGACGACGATGAGCAGTGGGATATTTTCTTGGTGTCGCCGAAGACGGGCAAAGTGGTGAACCTGACTAACACTCGGGAGATCGCCGAAATGGATCCGACGTGGTCGCCCGACGGCCGATATCTAGCCTATGCCGTGAAGCCGAAAACTTCAGCGGCTTACGAAATCGATGTTTACGACACGCTTATGCGCGAGGTGAAGCACATCACCACGAATACTCCGCAAGACAAGAGCAATTCGAATCCCATCTGGTCGAGGGACGGGAAGTACATTGTCTATACGCAAAGGCAGGCGAAGGGAACGGATTCCAACATTTTTATTGCCGACATGACGACGGGCAACATCGCGCTACTGACGCCGCATGCGGGTGAACAACGATTTTCGGCAAACGATGTGTCCCCCGATGGCAAGCGAGTGCTGCTGACCTCGAATGCATCGAACGGCTACGAGAACGCCGGCTTGCTCGACATTGCAACGAAGACGGTCAAATGGCTGACTAGCGAAAAGTGGGAGATTCGCGGTGGCGAATTCTCGCCTGACGGCAAGCACATCACCTTCACCGCTGATGTTGACGGTAATGAAGATGTTTACTTGGACGATCTCGACACCGGTAAATCGACCGCGCTGCCCATCCCGAAAGGTGTAAACCAACCTGTTGGCGGGCATTCGGCGTTCACTGCCGACGGCTCGCGCTTGCTCTACAGCCACAACGGGCCCACGGCCCCCAGCGATCTTTGGGTGTACGATCTCGCGAGCCGCAAGTCCCTACAGATCACGCACTCGCTGGTCGCGGGCGTGCGATCCGAAGACATGGTTGAGCCGTATCTTGTGCACTATCCCAGCCGTGATGGCAAATGGACGATTTCGGCTTTCCTTTATGTTCCGTTCAACATGGCACGGAACGGGCAGAATGCGGCGATCGTTTACATTCACGGTGGGCCGGCCTCACAGAGCATGAACTCCTTCAACCGCTTCGTGCAGTACGCGGCGAATCAGGGATACATGGTGCTTGCCCCCAACTATCGCGGCTCAACCGGGTACGGCAAAGAATTTCGGCAGGCAAATCTGTTCGATATGGGCGGCGGCGATTTGCAGGATGTGCTGGCAGGGGTCGACTGGATTAAGCAGACCGGACACCTTGATCCGAAGAAGATTGCGGTGATGGGCGGCAGCTATGGCGGATATTTGACCATGATGGCGGTCACAAAAGCCTCCGATGTATGGGCCGCGGGCGTAGCCGTTGTCCCGTTTGTCAATTGGTCCAGCGAAATTGAAAATGAAGATCCCGTGCTGCAACAATCCGACATCGCGACGATGGGCGATCCCGTGAAAAATAAAGCGCTCTATGAAGAACGTTCGCCGATCAACTTCATCGATCAGATCAAAGCGCCGCTGCTGCTGCTGGCCGGAGGGCACGACCCGCGCTGTCCGAAGTCGGAGACGCAGCAGGTGGTCGATGCCATCAAAAAACGGGGGGGAACCGTAGATTACAAGATTTACGAAAATGAAGGTCACGGCTTCGCGCGCGTGGAGAACCAGATCGACGCCTACAAGCGCGTCGCCGATTTCCTGCTCGCGCATGTTGTCCCGGCTGACTGTAGTTGCTCGCTCACGGAATAGGAAATCCACGCCTTCAACTGAGGGCGCTGGGCAGCCGAGTTTTGTCAGCGCCGCATTTACATCTGCAAAACTGCTCCCTGCATCTAAACTGTGTCTGGATTTCGGTACGTCCTGCTCTGCCAAACTTCAGGAGTTGAGTATGAAAAGAACGCCTCAATTAGTTCTGCCGCTTTTGCTTATGATCGTGCTGGGGTTTGGCTCCGGGTGCGCGAAAAAGCCGGATGACGCAAAGATTTCCAGCCAGATTCAAGGCAAGTTCAGCCTGGATTCCGGCCTTTCCAGCAAGCAACTCACAGTGCAGACTGACAATGGGGTAGTGACCCTTGGGGGCGCAGTCGACAATGAGGCGCAGCGCGAGGCTGCGAGTCGGCAGGCAGCATCTGTAGCGGGAGTGAGGGAAGTTGTGAACAACCTACAGGTAGGGAATTCGGCTGCCGCGCTTAATATACCAACCGCTGCGCCCACCACTACCCCGAGTCCCGCTGTCGCGTCGTCTGATAAAAGCACCAGCGGCACGCGTAAGAGACCGAGGAAGCCTCGCTCTTCTGAAAATCCTGTTGACACAGCTGATTCCGGGAATGATTCGAATGCGAGTGACAATGAGCCATCCATTACTGAGATAGCGCCGGAAACTCCGCCGCCCGTGTCGCCGTCTTCTCCGGATAATTCGACGGTGGTGCAAACACCGCCGGCTCCCCCGCCCGTTCCGAAAAAACTGATTATCGATCAGGGAACTCAGATCGCCATTCGTCTCATCGATCCCATTGACAGCGAGAAAAATCAGAGCGGCGACACGTTTCATGCAACCCTGAACGCCGCTCTTACTTCGGATGGAGAGCAGGCGGTGCCTGCGGGTGCGGATGTTATAGGGCATCTTGTGGAAGTAAAAAGTGCGGGCAAATTCGCAGGACAGTCAGATGTCGTACTGCAACTCGACAGTCTTTCCGCGGGCGGCAAGACTTACAGCCTGCAGACGGATCAATATCGCAAGCAAGGAAGTTCGCGCGGCAAAAACACGGCGGAAAAAGTTGGCGGAGGAGCGATTCTTGGAGGGATTATTGGCGCTCTCGCCGGCGGGGGAAAAGGTGCGGCAATCGGCACCGCGGCCGGCGCAGGAGTTGGAGGCGGCGCCCAGGCAGCTTCGAAGAGTCAGCAAATTAAACTTCCTTCGGAGACGGTTCTGAACTTCACGTTGCAGGCGCCTATTACGGTGGTGCAAACTTTGGGTCCGGAGGCAAACCGGCCCAAGCTGGCAGACTCTCCGCAGTGATTGCGGAGAGCATGTCGTGCGGGCGTCCGCGCAGCCTCTGAAACCCGGATGACTTCAATCACAGCGGTACTGCACACGGAAAATGATGCTCTGCGGCTGGGGCGGGCGCTGGAAACGCTCTACGCGTGCGATCACCTTTTAATTATTGACCACGGGTCGCGCGACGCCACTCTGCGTGTCGCTCGCGACTACGGCGCGAAAATTCTGTCTGCGACGACTGGCTTCGCCTCAGACAGCTATTCTCGAATCGCGCGCGACGGATGGATTTTCTCTCTTGAACCTTGCGAATCTCTGACGGAGAAACTGGCCGCCAGTTTGTTCGAGTGGAAGTCGGAATCTTTTCACCCCAATGCGTCAGCATTTTCAGTTTTTCTTCGCGAAGAAACGGAGCAGGGCTGGATAGAAATCCCCAGCGCACAAACCCGCCTCGTTCCGCACCACTGGAGATCTTGGAAGGGAAAGCACCCGATGCACGAGCCTTCCGCGCCCGCCCTGGAGGGAGAATTATTGCGGTTCATTTTCCCGTAGGGGCGGACTATGCAGAGAAGGCTGGCCGTTTCATCTGCCCACTCGTGCCCTTACTTGTGATTACCCTCACATTCGTTCATTGGACTCACGGATAGACTGCTAGGTTGTAAGGTTTGGGCCAAGTAAGCCCAGGAGACACTTATGCGTTTAACGAAGTTCATCAGTCTGGCTATTATTTTGTTGGGGTTCTCGCTGCTTGCTCTTCAGCAGGCTCCCGCGCAGACCCCACCCACCGTCAAGCATGTTCCCATTACCAATGTTGCGTCGAATTCAGGGAAAGAGATGTTCAACAGCTATTGCGCCGTTTGCCATGGTAAAGAAGGCAGGGGCAACGGTCCTGCGGCTTCGGCCATGAAGACTGCACCGACCGATCTGACACTTCTGGCGCAGAAGAATAGCGGAAAATATCCCAGGGCTCACATCGCCGCGGTGATCAAGGGAGAGGCCACTACACCTTCGCATGGCAGCCAAGATATGCCAGTATGGGGACCGTTATTTTCGAGCATCAGCCAAGGCAACGAAGCGCAGGTACAGCAAAGAATCAGCAACCTCGTCGACTATATCGGAACTCTGCAGGCGAAATAGAAGTCCATAACATTTACGATTCCGGCAGAGCTTCGCAAGGGTATAGAGCGCGCTGAAAAGATTCTGCCGGAATCGTTCAACCTTATCCACGCAATGAGTGCTGCCCTGCGCCCGGTCAGAGGACGGGCACGTCATTGCAACCACGCGGCGGTCACTGCTTAATACCCCTTGGTTTTACTGCCCCTTGGCCTTTGGGCCAGTGACTTCAGTACCTTAGTCTGCCTCGCATGATCGCCTTATAATCCAATCAAGAACAGGTAATTTCAGCGTTCTTCGGGAGAGGCTCGCGCTGACGCGCAGGCTGCTTCTGGTGATCTCAAGAGACCCGTGGATCCTGTATTGGCATCGGCGATTTTTCTCTTCGGGCTGGCTTTTGGCAGCTTTCTGAATGTGTGTATCTATCGGCTGCCAAGAGGATTATCGGTGGTTGCGCCGCGTTCGGCATGCCCTAAGTGCAACCAGCCGATCGCGTTTTACGACAATCTGCCGGTCCTGAGTTGGCTGATCCTGGGTGGGCGCTGCCGCCACTGCAAAGAGAAAATTTCGCCGCGTTATTGGATGATCGAATTGCTGACCGGCTTTCTATTTCTGGCATGCTACTGGTATTTCGGACTAACGCTTTCTACGCTGAAATATTGCGTGTTCGCATTTTTGTTGCTGGGATTGATTTTCACCGATGCCGAAACGAAGCTATTACCGGACAAGTTGACCTTGCCCGGATTGGCGCTGGGAGTGATCTTCAGTTTGCTCGTCCCGGTAAATGATCTGGCGTCTCAATTCCTCTCGGGAATGGTGAGTTTGCCTTTTAGCGGCGACGTCTCATTGCGGCTCTTGTCGCTGCTCGACTCCCTTCTCGGCATGGCTGTGGGAGCATCGTTTATTTACGGCGCGGGCGCAATTTACCTTCGCTGGCGAGGCACCGAAGGAATGGGCTTCGGCGACGTCAAGCTGATGGCCATGGTCGGGGCGTTCCTGGGAATCAAGTTGACGATCTTCACGATTTTCACAGCATCGTTGGCGGGATCGATCTTCGGACTGCTAACTGTATTCGTGGTCTGGCTGAAGCGCACGCACCGTTTTATGAAACATCTGGCGAATGCGGCAGCGGCCCGGCGGCGCGGATGGCAATCAGCACAAGTCGTCTATCGGCATTATCAGATGCCGTTTGGGGTTTTTCTGGGAAGCATGTCTCTGGTGGCATTCTTCTTCGGCAATCGATTTCTGCACTGGTATGGAGGGCTCTGGTGAAGATCCTCGCCAATCCGCTGCTGCTGCCCGCGATGCTGGTATTGGTGTGCGCGTCGTCTGCTTTTCTGCTGGGATTGTTCTTCATCCGCCGTCTCCGCGAAAACATTGCGGAAGAAAGCGATTTTTCGCCCAAGACCCCATCGCTTGAGACGCTGCCCTTGCACCTGTATAACACGGTGATTCAGCAACTCAAGCAGCAGAAGCATGAACTGCAGGTGCAATCGCAAGCCGAACAGCATCGCGCCCGCACGACCGAGAATTTCAGCCAGACTGTGCTTTCCAATCTTTCCAGCGGTGTCTTGGTCTTCGGATCAAATGGCCTCGTGAAAACTTCCAATCCTGCCGCGAAGACGATTCTGGGTTTCGCTTCCACCACCGGCATGGGACCGGAAGATATTTTCCGCGGCGCCTATGTCTGTCCTACACGGCCAGCCACGTCGCGAACGTCCGAAGATAAAGACAAAGAAGACGAAACCAAAGAAGATAAAAACCAAAACGACCGGTTGGCTCTGGCCGAGGAAATTCGGGCAGTCCTGCGCGAAGACAGCAAGCAGCGGCAGGTTGAAGCCGAATATGAGACGCCTTCGGGCCAGAAGCGCCTCATCGCGGTCACGGTATCCGCAATTCCAGCGCTGGATAGCAGTCTGCTTGGCGTCGCCTGCCTCATCAACGACCGCACCGAAATGGACGAAATCCGACGGCAGCAGGAATTGCAAGGCGAGATCTCGGCCGAGATGGCGCTGCAGTTGCGTACCTCGTTGACCACGATCTCCGGCTATGCCCAGCAACTTGCCAGCAGTCGCGATCCGGAATTGGCGAGACAACTGGCGATCGATATTGCTCACGAGGCCGCGCAACTGGATCACAGCATTGGAGGATTTCTGAGCAAGAAGCGGGCCGCGCACGCCGCGGCTGTCGGCACGGATTAACTAGTAGCTTGTTGTAAGGTTTGGACCGGCGCGCGTTGCTGGCTACCAGACGGAATAAAAGACTTAAAGGGGAATTATGAAAACTATCGCATGCAGTGGAGTTGGACTCGTATTGATTTTGGTCCTGGCTGGCATTCCGGCTGGCGCCCAGAGCCAGTCTTCTTCGACCCCGCAACCGTCGACCTCGCAAACCTCGGTCCCGGGATCGTCTCTGGGCGATTATGCGCGGCAGATCCGCAAGGATCCTGGAACCAAGGCCGCGCCGAAAGTTTTCGATAATGACAATCTGCCGAAGGACGACAAGCTCTCGGTGGTAGGCCACCCTGACACCTCAGCCGGCAACACGACCTCTGACAGTGCTTCCGGCGACGCGAACCCTGCGACTGCGGCCAAAGGCAGCGCCGACCAAAAAACCTCTGGCGCACAGGCCCCGCCGGAAGATGAAGCGGCCAAGGCGGCGGCAGCAAAGCAGTGGAGCGACAAGCTCGCCACGCAGAAGGATCAGATTGATTTGTTAGGGCGCGAACTCGATGTGTTGCAGCGCGAATACCAGATTCGGGCCGCCGCAATGTATGCCGATGCGGGCAACAGGTTACGCAACTCCGCCGACTGGGATAAGCAGGATGCCCAGTACAAACAGCAAATCGCCGACAAACAGAAGGCAGTGGACGAAGCCAAGCAGAAACTAGACGATGAGCAGGAAGAAGCGCGAAAGGCCGGCGTGCCTGCCGCAGTTATCCAGCCGCCAGCACAATAAGACCATCGCAGGATGAGCGCCGGAGTCTCATACTCCGGCGCTCGATTTGTTTCAGGATGTCTTCTGTTCGCTTTCTCGCAGTCGCTTGATTTGCTTTACGTGATGCAAGCCATGCACCAGATGAAACTTTCTCCACTGAGCGGCCGTGAGCGGTCCCAGAACAGGATGATCCAGCAATTGGCGGCGTGATCCAATTTGCTCTTCGCAGCGGGCAATGATTGTGTCCATCTCCGCGATCTTCAACCCAATTTCGGCTAACACCTTCTCCGCAGGCAAGCCGCGTGGACTGGTCACAGGCGGTGCTTTTCGGCCTGAGGGCATGTATCCGAAAACCACGACCATGAGCGCTCCGGCACGCTGCCTCCAGGTCGAGGTGGTGGCCAGAGACTTTCCCGCCGCAGCCACGCGTCCAAAACCCTTCGCCGTCCCTGTGTAACTCAAATAAAGATGCTCCAGGATTTCCCCTGCACACCACTTCCCCGGCGGATGCCAGCTTAACCGCTCGGAATGCATTCCTGCGACCGCGGCTGCAATCTCCTGCTGCAGTCTGTTGAGATGAGGGTCCACGAGCGTTACTTACCTTTGTGTTTCTTTCGGTTAGAATGTTGCGCGACTACAAAAAACCGATCCAACGTTATCACAGGAAGGAACCATGAAGACGGCCAGTCACGCCCCCACCGAACAGACCACAAGCCCAGTAGAAATGTTGGGAATATCTTTCTTCGCGAAAGCCAGTCAGCGTATGCAAGCTTCCAGCCTGAAAACAAAACGCTCTCGGCGCCGAACGCTATACGAATTATCTTGTGCAGCGCTGGTCATCACATTGCTGGCGCTGCTTGGTGGCTGTTCCTCGGACAACAATAAACCGGCGGAAACGGAGAAGCCTGAAGCCAAAAGACCCGAGCTCCTCACTGGCCGCTCCGCGTTTCAGAAGGTATACATTGCCGCTCGCGGGTGGGCTCCCGACGCAACGCCCTACCGGCTCGAGTCCACGGCAACCAGCGATGGAAACGGGCATGATGGCAAGTGGGCCGTATGGCGCGGCAGCTTTGCCTCGGCGACCCAACGATCGGAAAAGTCCTACACGTGGTCTGGCAGCACGGCTGATGGCGCACCCTCGCGCGGCGTGAATCCAGGAATCGAAGATAGTTACAGTCCGACGAACTCCTCTACCCACGTGTTTGACATGGCTTTTTTAAAGATCGATTCCGATCAGGCGTTTGAAACGGCACAGAAACATGGTGGCGACAAAGTGCTGGAGAAGGCGCCCGACACTCCGGTCATCTATGTATGCGATTGGAATCACAATACCAATGAGCTGATCTGGCACGTCATTTATGGAGCCAGTCGTGAAGGAGCGAAGTTGACCGTAATGGTCAACGCCTCCACCGGTGAGTTCATACGGGTGGAGAAGTAACTGAACTACGGTTCACTTTTGTTGATTGGCGTTGAAGCTGGGACCGATCTCCTCTATCGGTTCGCGTCTTCCTGGCGACTGAAGTGGACCTCGATCTCGGAGAAAAAACGGCACACCGCTTCGGCGGAGGCAATCGCGCGCTGCAAAGAATGGCGTTTCACCGAACGTCACAATCTCTTGCGGGGAATATTGGAGACGAATCCGATCGGTAGCGCAATGCGCACTCAACAATTCCACGCCCGCAGCTGCAACGTCAGCCTGGAGGCGGGCAACATCAATCTGTTCTCCAGCTCTTTTTGCCATCTACTACTCCTTCACGATCTGGGGATAACGCAGGAAGATCCCGCGGAACCGTATGGGGAGGACTTTCACTTTGCACTTTCACGGTTCCAGCAGGACCCACCTGCGAAGTCATTTCTTTCGCAGCTGTCCATATCGTATACAGTGTTAGTTATACGACGTTCAAGTATTACGCAGCTTTTTGGGCGGCACGATTTCTGGAGGAGTAGTGCCTCGGCATCCCGACCCTGATCTGGAACAGCGCATCCTCGGTGCGGCCTCGAAGCTATGGGCTCGCGGCGGCGAGAAGGCGCTTACGATGCGCGCAGTAGCAAAAGCGGCTGCGACCACTACACCCACACTGTACGAGCGCTATAGTGACCGTGACGATATTCTTCGGGCGCTCCGCATCAAGACTCGCTGCGAACTCTTTGCCGCGTTAAGCCAGACCCGCACGCTCCGCGAAGCGTTCGAGCGCCACATCGAATTTGCTCTGGACCACAGTCACGCCTACGAGGTGCTCTTCGACGGCGTGGGCAAACCGCCTTCCCTGCATGAACCCTGGCCATCCTTCAATCTAATGCGCGAACGCGTGGCCAAACGTCTGGGAGGATCTGCGCGGGAAAATACGCGCCTTATGCTGGCGTTGTGGTCACTGATGCACGGCGCCGCTATGCTGATCATTCGCGGCAATTTCGAGGGCGCGCTGCGCATTCAAACCGTTCACGCCTGTCTAGATGCTTTAGACTCAATTCTCGACTCGGCTGCCCGCTCGAAAGGACGCATTCGTTCGGGACCGGGATGGCCATCCACTCTGATCTTGGGCGAAGGCAAGAATAGTAGCGCCGACGATGGAAGCGGGCGCGGCATGAAGGAAAAGTCCAGAGCCAGAAAACTGCCCAAATGAAGCGTTCAAGGCCTGGGCATTAGTTCGGGCACAATCGCAGCAATCGAAGATGCGGAGTCAGGCATTTCACTGGGCCGTCTTGGCGCTGGCCGCTGAGCCTTTTAATCGGTCAATTGCCTTGCGTGCGTCCTGCGCCTGTGGACCGTGGGGCAGAATTTTCAAATAGCTTTCAAATTCTTTGAGAGCCTCATCCGGCTGATCCATCTTCTCCAGGCACACGGCAAGTCGGAAAGTGGCGATTGCATCGTTGTCTTTGTAAAACAATGCCTCACGGTAGCGATCCTCAGCGGCGCGGTAGTTCTTGCGCTTGAAATAGAAATCGCCGACCTCAACATCCTTCGCCGCCTTATGTGGATTCCAAGGATGAAACTCGCTCACGTCTCCGTGGCTCGGTGCCGATTCGGCATCCTTCAATATGTCGGAACTTTCAGGATGAGCCTTGACGTCATTTGCCGGAGGACTCAAATCAATCGCCGTATCCTTGCTGGAACTCTCCCCGCTCGGCAAGGCATCGGCATTGACGCTATCGGAGCGCGGAGCCTCCAGATTCGGATTTCGCGGCTGCGATGCAGAATCCGGAGTCGACGAGCCTTGTTGTGCTGGAATAGGTTGTGCTGGACTAGTAGGTTGTGCTGGAACTGGAATAGGTTGCCCTGGACTAGATGGAGCAGAATCCTCGGCCGGAAGCCCTACGCTCCAGGCAAATACGCCGGCCAATAAGAAAGCAAAAAGCGAACTACGCATACGATTATTCTATCGCTCTCCATCATTCTATAAACCCTGATGTATCGAGCGAAAAGTCTGCAGGCACCTGCGCGCCGTTTCGAACTCGGAAAACCGGCTACCTTCTTGTTCGACGAGGTAGTATTCAACGCCGCCCACGCTCTCCGCGGCTCTGAAAATACCCTTCCAGTCGGTCACTCCTTCGCCGAACAAAACCTTGTAACCCTTATCTGCGTCGGGCGACCAGTCTTTACAATGGATGGACCGAATCCGTCCCGGGTTGGCTCGAATCCAGGCTACGGGATCAGATCCGGCTTCCACACAGGTCCCCACATCCAACTGCAGCATAACCGATGGCTTGGTATCTTTGGCCAGCAGATCCATCGGACGCTGACCCAGAGCGCCCGTAAACTCCGCTTGATGGTTGTGATATCCGGACGTTAGTCCCGAGGATTGCAAGGATTCAGCCGCGGAATTCAATAGATTCGCAATCGACTTCCATCCATCAGGCCCGGTCTTGGGATCGGACCAGGACAGAACGAGATACTTGCTGCCGAGTATCAGATTCAGATCCCGCGCGCGATTAATATTTTTTTCGTTGAAATTATCCGCGGCGTTGTGCGTGGAATAGCAGCGAAGACCAACGTCATCGAGCACCTTGCGCATGTGCTTTGCCTGGGCGTCGGTCCATTCGAAATACGGGGCGTAGAACTCTACTGCCTGGTATCCCATTTGAGCGACGGCGCGCAGAGTACCTTCCGGATCCTGTTTGAGTGCGTCGCGTACAGAGTAGAGCTCCAGCCCTACTGGAATGGATCGTGTTGCCGTCATGCTTTTAAAAGCCCAAGGCAACATCGCTGACATGGCAAGGAAAGATCGTCGGAAAAAAGACCGGCGGGAAAGGGACGCGGAGGACATGAGTGCAATCCTACTCAGCCAGGAGCCAAAGGCCAAGAGCCAGCTAAGAAACGAGCCCGCTAAAAAAACAGGCCGCTCAGGGGGGAGGCGTTGAGCGGCCTGGTTGGCGAAGTCCTCCGGGGGAGGAGGGTAAACTCTTGGTTGCGATTAACCTTACATCGACGGATTGTTCTGCCCGGTCGTCGGGGCTGCTGGCTGGTTCGTGTCGCCCACGGTATTGGTCATCAAACGCACATCAACGCGGCGATTGTCGGCGCGTCCGTTAGCAGTTTTGTTCGACTCTACCGGCTTATCTTTGCCGAGACCAATCACATAAATTTTGTGCGCTGGGACGTTGTACTTTGTGGCCAGATACTGAATCACGGAGTTGGCGCGGCGCTGGCTAAGATCGTAGTTATAGTCAGCCGAACCTACCGAATCAGTTCCACCTTCCAAAGCGATGATGTAGCCCTTGGTAGAAGAAATTTGGCCCGCTAGTTGGTCGAGGGTCTCCCTGGCCTTCGAAGTCAAGTTGTCCTTGTTGAATCCGAAGTGAACCGAGGTCTCGGCTACAGCGTGATAGTTATCAAGGTTCGCAACTGTGTTGGTGAGGATCCCGACGCGGCCGTTCGCAGCATCCGCCATTTGCTGAGCCGAGGTTGCAGTCTGTCCGGCGGCCTGCGCCTTCTGCTCCACTTCAGCGGTCTTGGCGTTCACGGCCTGAATGCCGGACTGAGCGCGAGCGTCAACGTCTTTAATATCCTTGGAATTCTTGGAGGCCAGATCGTCGAGCTCGTTGGTTTTGTTGATCAGCGGTGTGGTCTGCTGTTTCACATAGTTCTTGCTGGCGCAGCCCACGGTGGCTACCATGCTGGCTGCTAAACAAACTATTAACGAAGTGCGATTCATAGGGTGAAACTCCTTAGTTCAATCTTCGCGCGCCTGGGTGACCCGCGCGCAAATCAGCAAATTTGATGCCCTGGGTATGACTGCTTGTTGCTTACTGTTACTGCATTGCTGCTGCACGAGACATGCCAGTTTTCCTTGCAAAACTCGATCAACCTAAGTATATACGTTTTCAATGGCTTGCGAAAGAAGAATAGACAATCCCTTTTGCCATTGGATCGGCCGAAGAACGCAAAGCCCACACACGGAGTGGAAATTTTATATGGTTCCGCTCAGATTCGCAGATGGTCTTGATCCCATTAGTCTCGGTGCGGAGGACAGAGCAGGAGAATCGCTTCCCGCTTGTGGCGTCGATAGACTCGGAAATCGTTCTTGTCAATAGTGATAATGGTATGCCGTGGATAAATCTCACTCATCCGAATCAGACAGAGATCGGCGAGATCAGGCTTACGATCCAGGTAGCGTTCCGCGAGCTCGGCCAGTTGTCCGCGGTTCCGATTGCAGTCGAATGCGATCCGCAGCATTTAGTCCTGCAGCAATGAAAGCACGTAGGAACTTGATTCCAAGTGAAACGCCGATTCGGCCAGCACAGCTTCACAGGTCAGCAGCGGCTCGGTAAGTGCTTTGGCGACGTTCACCGCCCAGTTGTGGTGCTGATCGTTCCGCGTAGCAAAAGCGACGACAAACCCGGTGTCGGCGATACCTTTCATGAGCGCGAGAATCCCTTACGGGAAGAAACATCAGTAGGGCCGCCACTGATCGCCCCCGTGTGACGCAGGAAGCGCTGCGTTCCTGCCTGCGACCTCGCGGTCTCAAGCTGTTGACACACCAGCCGTCCAACCGGGACGCCCGTCCTGCGCGAAGTTTCCTTGAGCCACGCCAGAAGTTCATCTGTAAGACGAATTGTAAGCGTATGACTCATATCGATACGTTGTAACACACACACCGGCTCCGTCAGGTTCTGATCATTTCCAGATATCCGTAATCGGCGTGGCACTGCGATCATTTGCGGTCAAGGGTTCGAGACCAAAGTTGTCTTCAATGGTGCGCAAGACGCTGTAATGGTTGTAGAACTTACCGAGCGCATTGGGGTCCTGCTGGTTCGCCGGCTTCACCATGTCGCCCAAAAATAGCGTAAAAATGCGATTGTCAGAATTTCCTCCCGATTCGTCGAAGGTCACCACTACCAGCGTTCCCTGGCGCAGTTTTTCCGGGAAGGTCTCGTCAAAGAACTTCTTAACCCACGCGCCCGCGAAAGTCCCGCTCGTGTTGTGCCCATCATGATTCATGTTGGGAGAGTAGAACGAATAGGCGACTAAACCTTTTTTCGCGTCCTGCACGAAGAAATTATCGGACTTGCTGGAATCCACGCGAATCACTCGATCACACCACTTCTGCTGTACCTCGCGAAAGCTGAGGAAGGGCACATGCTTCCGTGCATAATTGCCGCGATTGCCGGGAACGCGCTGCGACGAATAATTCCATGGGCAGGGCTCGTCGGGCAGTTCTTCCGCGTATTGCTTGAAGTCAAGGCCGGCGGCGATCAGACGATCGGCAATCGAACGGTGCTGGTCATCGTCGGGAAGGTTCACCTGATCGTCGGCACGAAGACGTCCCCGGGAGTGAATACCGAAGTCCGTTCCAGCAACCATCGCCAGATAATTTGGATAGGAGGGATGAAATGTGGCGTGGAAGTTAGTGAAACTCGCGCCTTGCGTCGCCAGATCGGCCAGATCCTTGATCTTGCTCGCGACTTCATAATCTACATTTTCCAGAACGATAATCAACACGCGGTCGAAATGGTGAGCAGTCGACCGAACTGCAGCCCGGGCCGCTTCGTCCTGCTTGCCCTGCGGAGATTTCGTTAGCTGAGGGAGATCTGACTGGCTCGAAGGTACCTGAGTGATGCTTTGTGCCGGGGCCAGCACTGCCGACACGCTCAACAGACCGGCCAGCACCAAAACGGCGGTGAATACTTTGCGCGGAAAGAACGTTGGCGATAATCGCGAGGATCTCATTAGCCTTTTTGTAACACGGCGCTCCTGTTTTCAATCTAATAGAATAGATAAGAACCATGGATTTGCAGGCAAAAATTCGCACTCTACCGACCGAGCCGGGCGTGTATCTGTACAGGAACGCTGAAGGGGGCGTGATTTATGTCGGTAAAGCGAAGAATTTGCGAAGCCGCGTGGCCAGTTATTTTCACGAGGCGCGCTGGGAAGACGCCAAGACCGGAACACTGGTGCGCGAAGCAGTCGACGTCGACTACATCGTCGTTGCCAACAACAAAGAGGCGCTGGCTCTCGAGAATAATCTCATCAAGCAGCGCAAGCCGCGATTCAACATCCTGCTGCGCGATGACAAGACTTATCCTTACGTGAAGCTCACGCTGGGCGAACGCTGGCCGCGGGTCTTCGTCACACGACGGCTGCGCAAAGACGGCAGCGCGTACTACGGTCCATACTTCCCCGCCAACCTGGCGTACCGGATCGTCGACCTGATTCATCGCAATTTTCTGATTCCATCGTGCAAGGTCGACCTCACGCGCTTTCATCCCCGTCCGTGCTTGCAGTACTACATCCGCCGCTGCCTGGGTCCGTGCGTACAGGCATTGACCACACCTGAGAGCTATCAGGAAGCAGTGCGGGATGTGAAGCTGTTTCTGGAGGGCCGTCCCACGGATTTGAGCCGCTCGCTGCACGCGCGCATGGAACAAGCCGCAGCCGCCGAAGAGTACGAGCGCGCGGCGAGATATCGCGATCTTATTTCGACCGTCGAACAGTTGCAGGAGCGCCAACGCATTGCCGCGGCCGAAGGGGATGATGCCGACGTATTCGGCTATCACTACGAAAATGGCATGGTCGCGGTAAACCTGTTTCACATGCGTGGCGGAAAGATGGTCGACCGCCGCGAGTTATTCTGGGAAGACTTACCAGAGTTCGGCGCCGATCATGCGCAGGTAAATGAGACAGACGATGTGGGGACCGCCGCCCCCGGCTGTCCAGGCGAGCAAAGCTCGCCAGCGCCTTTAGCCGGCAGTGCAGACGACAGAGAAGAAAGCAGCCGATCTTCGCTCGGCACGGACAGCCGAGGGCGGCTGTCCCCACAGGAATCCTCCCTGAAGGAAACATCTCCTCAGGAACCCGAACTAAACCAAGACTCATTTGCTCCCGGCGAATTCTTCTCCGCCTTGCTCAAACAGATTTACATTGGCCAGCCGTATGTTCCCCGCAATCTCTACGTTCCAGTCGATTTTGAGGATCGCAAGGCGCTGGAAGATTTGCTCTCTGAGCAACAAGCGGGCGAGGGCGCCCGCGCCACGAGGGTGCATATTTTGGTCCCACAGCGCGGCGACAAGCGTTCGCTCATCGACCTCGCGGGCAACAACGCGAAGCAGTCCTACGACCAGCGCTTTCGCGTCCTCAAACCCAATGCGCAGAAAATTCAGGAAGAATTGCAGGAGGCGCTCGGCCTGCCGGAACTTCCGAAGCGAGTCGAGTGCTTCGACATCTCCCATATTCAAGGCGCGGAAACCGTGGCTTCAATGGTGGTGTGGGAAGACGGCAAGATGAAGAAGTCGGATTACCGCAAATTCATCATTCGCACAGTGGAAGGTGTGGACGACTTCGCTTCGATGCGCGAAGTAGTCACACGCCGTTACAAGCGAATGCAGGAAGAAAATAAGCCCATGCCCAGCCTGGTGCTGATTGACGGCGGCCTCGGCCAATTACATGCCGCGGCGGAAGCGCTGGAATCGCTGGAAATCATCAATCAGCCGCTGGCGGCCATTGCCAAGCGCGAAGAGATTTTGTATGTCTACGGTCAGGAAAAAGATCCGATCGCGCTCGATCATCATTCGCCAGTGCTTCACCTGATTCAATTGATTCGCGATGAGGCTCACCGCTTTGCCGTGACGTTCCATCGCAAGCGCAGGCAGATGCGCGACCGTTCCACGGAGCTGTTAGAAATTCCCGGCGTGGGCGCGAGTACAACTCGCAGATTGTTGGAGCACTTTGGCAGTGTGCAGGCGGTTAGGCAAGCCGATCCGGCCGCATTGTCGGCGGTGGTAACCCGCACCCAAGCGGAGGCGATCCGCAATCACTTCCGGAAATAAGTCCGCTGTGCACCGAAGACCCCGGCATCATCAAAGCACCGGCGCACCATTCACTAGCATTTTCTTCAGGCTGAATGTCTGTAATATTCGCTGCTGGCCGATCGCACTGATTTTGGGGTGGACAAACTCCACGCTGACTTTCTCGTCGGGCTGAACTTGCTTGGGACGTGGGAAAGTGAACTGGAAGGTATCTTCTTTGAAGCTGTAGCTGAGCAAGCTTAACCTCTCGGTGTTGGTGTCCAAATATACGGACATGCTGAGTTTCGCCAGGCTCTGGCTCGCCCAGTGGTTGCGCAACAGACTTTCATACTCTTGAACGTTAGTATGAAAAGTGACCGCAACCACGACTCGGTCGGGGAACGTGACCGCCAGAAATTTGCCAGCGCTCGCATCGAAGGCCGCCTTTTGTTCCACGTTCATTTTTTCGTAATGCGAGTTCAGTTGCGAAGAGCGCACCTGTGCTTCTCGAATGGGAAGAGCAGAGCGAAATTGCAGAATGTAGGTAATGCTGGGGTCGGTTTCCATCTCCCCGTTGTGACCCCGGCTGCTTGGCGTGCCGGTTTGAATGCCGCCTAGCGTAAGAGTCGTGGCCCAGGGCGATTCTTCCAACATGCGGCGCGTCTCTTCGGCAGACCAATTTTGATAGGGCTTCCTGGCCCAAAAGTCCCCCATCGCCGCAAGCGGCACGGCGAGACACAGCAGCGAGAGCGCCGCAATCAGATGATAGAAGTTTGTTCTCGGTCTTAGCATGAGAAGTCCTTCGACCTCAAATAACGGCAGTCAGTATAGGTTCAAGCCGAGAAGGCCGCCAGAGAAAATGGGTGCTGAGCGTCCAAGTCCTAAGAGCTACATCGGGGCCCGGCTGGAATTGCCCATATCGAGGACTACTTTCCAGCTTCCATCTTTCTGCTTCTTCCAGATGCTCGTGTACTTGCCATATTCGACTGTCGCCTTTCCCTCGTTATTTTTCGAGTGGAACTCATAGTTGCCATAGGTGTAGCCGAGGTCGCCGGATGCCGAGATGTCCGCTCCGACCGGCGTCCAGATGAGGCGATTGTTTTTGTCGTCGAGGAATCCCATGCCCTGGGCGATGTTTGTTTTGCCTTGAATAACCGGGCCGCCATTGGGGAGTTCGACGGAATCCTCAGCGTAATAGGACATGTATCCCTGAGAGCCTTTGTCGGCGGCCGCCTTCATGAATTCGGCTTCGAGTTGTTTCAAGGTATCGGCTGTCGCCTTCGGCGAGGCCAAGGCGTTTTGTCGAGCGCCAGGCAGCACAACTGCGGCAGCAAGAAAAGCGAGGACAAGCAACGGCAGACACGATTTCATGCAGCCTCCGTGAAACGGCGTGCTCATTCTACTCTGGCAGAGGCTACCAAAGAGCGAGCGGACAGGGGCCCGGCGCCCGAAGACAGTCACTCCCTATTTTCAGTTCTGTTGATTTCTTGGCGCTCGAACTGCCAACCATGCCACGACCGCGAGCATTCCGCACCAGCCTAATACTCGGACTACGGCAGCGATCTGTGTGTCGTGGTTGAGCACGCCCAGACTGGAGAAGATGGCGAAAAAGTCGTGTTCCACGAAATCCGAATCGCCCGTGGTAACCAGCGGAAGAACCTGGGCACGAGCGTCAGCCATGTAGGTCGCGGTGTAGAGCCAGTTCTCAAAGAAAAAGAAGAGGCAGAAAACAAAACCGGCCGTCTGCCGCTGCGTGAAAAAGTACAGAGCCAGTAAAAACGGAACCAGCCATTGCAGTAGCGTGCCGCCCCACAGCATGAGCGTGTGGCCGAACCAGCTGAACAGATTGTGTCCGCCTTCATGAACCACGAGATTGGCGTTGTCGATGAATAAAAATCCGCCGTGAGCGGAGAAGGCATAGACCAGGAACCATCCGTAGAAAATGAGCCAGCCCACCAGCGCCGGGCGGGAGACGGGCTTCCACGGTTCGTCGAAGATTTCCCGGATGGATTCAAGCATGCCTTGACAATTGTAGGGAGGTCAGTTCCGCCGCGGCAGATTACGAACGTGTTTCCCGTCCCCCGATAAGTCGGTTCTTGTTACAGTGGTCTGGCAGGAAACGAATCGTTATGAACAAAACAGAACATTTGGGCACACTCATTGTGACGGGCGGGAGTCGCGGGATTGGCGCGGCTGTGGCCAGACTTGCGGGCGAACATGGCTACGTGGTTGCGGTCAACTTCAATACTGGCGAGTCTGACGCGAAGAACGTTGTCGAGGAAATTCTTTCAGACGGCGGCCGCGCCCTCGCGATTCAGGCCGACGTGTCTCGCGAAGAACAGATCGTCCGAATGTTCGGGACCGCAGAACGGGAGTTAGGTCCGATTACAGCCCTGGTGAACAACGCCGCTATAACCGGCGGCTTCGCGCGAGTGGAAGAGGTATCAAGCTCGGCCCTTGCCAAAGTTTTCGCGGTCAACGTCAGCGGAACGATCCTGTGTTCACGCGAAGCGGTGCGGCGAATGTCGACGCGGCGCGGCGGAACTGGCGGCGCCATCGTCAACATTTCTTCGCGCGCCGCTCACACGGGGTCGCCGGGAGAGTGGGTGCACTATGCAGCGTCGAAAGGCGCGATCGATAGCTTCACGATCGGCTTAGCGCGCGAAGTGGCGACGGAAGGCATTCGAGTGAACGCCGTGGCGCCGGGATTAGTCGATACTGGACTGCACGCCGCGAACGGCGATCCCGGCCGACTGGAGCGGCTCATGGGTTCCATCCCGATGGGCAGGGCCGGCGTGCCGCGCGAAATCGCGGAGGGCGTGTTGTGGCTGTTGTCGCCGGCAGCCTCGTACACGACCGGAGCGATTCTGCAGATAGGCGGCGGACGGTGAGACACAGGAGCTCGGACCGTAGACGTCCGACCCCAAACATCGGATTTCAGATTCCACGTTTGGCGGTTTGAATTCTAAGTTTCAATCGTGCGCTCGCGTTGCACTTTTCCGCACACAATCACTTTCTGGCTTCCAAATCCTTCCGCAAGTAAGTCTTAATTTTTTCCGGCAATCGGGAAGAATGCAATATGTCGCGCAATCGTGCGGGAGGAAGCCGCCGCGCCAATTCAAGAGCGCGAGCCAGCGGCGTGTACTGATTTCGCAGCAAAGCCATGCGAATCTCAGGCCGCACCGACCACTTCGCATGCTGACAAACAGCTTTGACAAAAGCAGGCGATGCTTCCGGGCGCAGCAAGGTTTTGACGAGCGCAGATTCAGCAAGACGTGGATTCTCCAAGGCCGTTTGCCAAACGCGCGATTCGCCATCCAGCAACAACGCACCCGCGACTCTGCCGGAAGAACGGCGCGCCAATGAAATGCGTTCGCCCAGACTGACGGATGCAAGTCGTCCCACCAGCAAATCATCGGCGAAGCGCTTCAGATCGGCTGCGACGGATGGCAACAGCGAGAACTGCATAAGGTCAAATGTATAGAGCTCGCGGATCAGGCGCAGCGCGATACGGCGCGGGGTGCGAGAGTGAGCGGCGAGCGCAAGACGAACTTTGCGAGATTTCATCGCCGCGTCGTTCCCGCTGATCTGTGCGATGACCTCGGGGGACAAATTTCGGTCTTGCATAACGGCGAGGACGAGATCGGCGCTGAGGACCGCAGCGTCGAGTTTCGGCAATGTGTCGCCCGAGGCCGGCTTCAGCGCGATGGATGACTCGATCGAATCCTGTATTTCAGAGTTCATAACATGCCGATCCTGTTGAGGCAGATCACGAACAAAGGTCACTCGAAACAATCAAGATCAACAACTTCAAAAGCTCAAGTCAAAAACGGCGGACAAGAGGGTGCGCCCACATTAAACCGCAACCACACTACACTGCTCTGCGAGCCATCCGAAGTGCACCCTCGACCGGTTCCACGACGTGCGGATTCACTTCCGCACGCGAATCCAGCGTGCGAAGCTCATTGTAAAAAACCTCGCGCACGAGCGGCGCATGACGAAAGACGCCTCCGATCATGGCCACTGGTACGCAAACGGCCTCATTCTTATGGAAGAGACGACAAATTACGACCGCGGCGTTTTGGGCGAGCTCCCTGCCCGCGTTCGTGAGAATCTGAACCGCCAAATCATCTGAACTGTCGGCGACGACGGGGAAAAGAGCGGCGAAGTTAGGAGGCGGAATCGAATTCGCGGCGCGCGCGAGATCCACCAATGAGGTCACGCCCCATGCTTTGAATAAGGCCGTCGCAAATGGCGAATGCGTAAGTTCTTCGGAGCTTTCCCTCAGATCACTAGCACGCAAGATGGCGCTCACCGCAGCGCGACCGATCCAGTGAGCCGAACCCTCGTCGCCGATGGCGAATCCCCAGCCTCCAGCACGGGCCGTCATTCCTTGCCGATCGCGGCCGTAAGCGATGGAACCCGTGCCAGCAATGACAATGACGCCGGGCCCCGTATCGAAGGCGGCTTCAAGCGCGATCTGCATATCGCCAACTACGTCGATGGGCGTGGAAAGAATCTCCGCCAGAGAACTTCTTACGATCTCAGCTAGTTCGGGCCGTGCCGCTCCCGCACCTCCCACGCAAGTGCGTGACACCTCGGCAGGCGCTATGCCGGCGGCGGCACACGCTTGGCGCACCGACTGCTGAAGAGACTGGCGAGCCTCTCCCTCGCCCACGTGAACGATGTTGCTGGGGCCCGCGGTCGCGACCGCGAGCAGGCGCGATTCGTCACCCACCGCGCAGGTGGTTTTTGTACCGCCTCCGTCAATGCCGAGATAATAGGCCACCAATTATTTTTAACACAGATTATTTTTGCTAAAGGCCAGTTGCGGCTTTCATTGCCGCTCTTAGAACTTCGCCGAGCGAGGACTACAAAGTCTCACTCCCACAAAGCGGGCGTTGCTCCCATAATTAGTGCTTGCTCCAGCAAAGCGGCAACATGGGTCTGAGTCATCTCGATTTCGCGATCATCGCGCTTTACCTGGCGGGGATCACTTTATTTGGACTGCGATTCCGCAAGAAGCAGCGCACGCTGCGCGACTACTTTCTGGCCGGACGCGACATTCCCTGGTGGGCGATTGCGTTATCGATCGTTGCCGCGGAAACCAGCACGCTGACCATCATCAGCATCCCTGGGCTCGCGTACGACACTAATCTCACTTTTCTGCAGGTCGTCATGGGATACGTGGTGGGACGAGTGGTCATCAGCTTCGTGCTGCTTCCACAGTACTTTCGCGGCGATCTTTATACTGCCTATGAACTGATTGAACGCCGCTTCGGACGCGGCTTGCGCTCGATGACCGCCGGGTTGTTTCTACTGACCCGGGCCGCGGCGGAAGGCGTGCGGGTATATGCCGTGTCAATCGTCGTGGCAATTGCGTTGGGAACCGGACAGGTTATCTCAATCGCGATTATCACAGCCTTGACCGTGATCTATACCTTCGAAGGCGGCCTCGCCGCGGTCATCTGGACCGATGTGGTTCAAACCGCCATCTACGTAGGTGGGACGCTGATAGGACTGGCGACGATTGTGCATCTCGTACCCGGCGGCTGGAGCGCCATTCATGCAGCGGCAGCCGGAGCGGGCAAGTTGCAAGTGTTCAATTTCAGCACCAGCATTTCGATTCCCTACACCTTCTGGGCGGGATTGATTGGCGGAACGTTCCTTACCACGGCGAGCCATGGAACCGATCAGCTTATTGTGCAGCGGTTGCTGGCAGCGCGAGGACAAAAACAGTCAACGGTAGCGCTGCTTTCCAGCGGCCTCGCCGTTCTATTTCAATTTGCGCTGTTCTTAATTGTAGGAATTATGTTATGGGCGTACTACCGCGTGCCCTCAAAGATGTTCGGCACCCCAGACCGAATTTATCCGACGTTCATTGTCACCCGCATGCCCCACGGAATCTCGGGGCTGCTCATCGCGGCAATCCTGGCTGCAGCCATGTCGAACTTGAGCGCGGCGCTCAATTCGCTCTCCTCTAGCGCAATCATGGACTTCTACGCACAGCTGCGGCCTCAAACGGATGAGAAAACAAAAATGCGCCTCTCGCGGCTTGCGACGCTGGCTTGGGCGCTCGTATTGTTCGGACTGGCTGTGATCGCGTTGCACAAAGTGGGGCGAGTTGTAGAAGTAGGATTGCAAATCGCTTCGGTGGCTTATGGCGCTTTGCTTGGCGTATTTTTACTGGGCGTGCTCACCCGCCGCGCCAATCAGCGTGGGGCCATGGCAGGAATGGCATGCGGATTTGCTGTTGAGCTCTATCTTTGGCTCGGGACACATATCCCATGGACTTGGTGGGTAATGGTGGGCACGACAGTTACGTTCGTAACAGGATGGGTGGTTAGCTTCTTCGTGGACGCGTCGACAAGACAGAAAATTGTTCCCGGTTGATTTGGGGCGCTGAGTTAGAAATAATTCCTGCTTCCGGGGCGAAACAACGTGCTCAAGAATGGGTTCGAGAAGGAATAGTTAGCAGAATCGACGGTGCAAAGTGACGAGAATTCCTGCACTTTCGCGATGTGTTTTCGCAGCTCTTGCCTTGTCGCTTTTCCCCGCGCTTTCAATCGCGCAGTCTGGCGCAGCGCCATCTGATGGGGCGCAGTCCCAGGTGCCGTCCCCGACAGAACGTAAAACTCCAGCCCAAACCAAACCCGACGGCGTTCCGGCGTCGACATCCGCTAGCGGTTCAGACTCGCAGGCTCCGACTATGACCATTCGCCAGACCGTGCGGCGCGTGATCGTCGATGTCACGGTACAAGACGCCAATGGAAAGCCAGTGCATGGACTCACAGCGAACGATTTTTCCGTCACCGAAGACAAACAGCCGCAGCGGGTTCTGTCGTTCGATGTCTATGATTTCGACAAGCCGTCGATCTCGCGAGGGCCAAACGCGCCTGCGCTGCCGCCCAATCTTTTCGTGAACGTTCCAATGGTTCCCGAGCGCGGGCCGCTTTACGTGATGCTCTATGATCTAGTGAACACCGGAAACCAAATGTGGGCGACTCCGCAAATTCTCAAATTCATAAGGAGCAAGCCCGCAGGCACCCGCTTCGCAATATTTGTGAATTCCGACGGCCTGTATCTTCTGCAAGGATTTACCGACGACAAAGGCCTTTTGTATGCCGCCTTGGATCCGAATCATCCGAAGCACCATATGCCCAGAGTTTTTTTGTATGCCCGGAACTACGGGGCCGGTAACGCCTGTACAGCGGTAGATGTGCTGACCCACATTGGCAAGTACCTCGACGGCATTCCTGGTCGAAAGAATTTGATCTGGGCATCGGATTTGTTTCCCCTGCCGCTGGGCGCTGAAGAGGGTGATTCCGCATGTCGCGACACTGAGGTTCAGGCCGAGCTTAACGCGCTTGCGCAAGCCCAGGTGGCAATTTTTCCTTTGGACCTGACCGGAGTAGATGTGAATCCCGGAGCCTTAATTAAATATGCAACGGAGGACATCATAGCCTCAGAGACCGGCGGGCGCGCTTTTTATAGCACGAACGACGTGACGGCCGCGCTTGATGATGCGACCGAACAGGGCGCCAACTACTACACTCTCAGCTATGCGCCTCCGAGTGAAATGGATGACGGGAAGTGTCACCGAATCTCGGTGAAACTCGACAAGGGCAACTATCAGCTTTCATACCGTCGCAACTATTGCCGAGTTCCTGAGGTTTCTACTGAGACCGACGAAAATCTTCGCAACGCTGATTCAACGTTCACGGTTCCTCTGCAGGCCGGCGACGTGCTGCAAGCCAACATGAAGTTGGGCGCTCCCATGCTGCATGATCTGGTGTTCTCGGCGCATGTGCGTACTGACGGCGGGCCCGTGGTGGCCACTCCGGCGCAAATGGAGCAGTTGCAGGAACAGGCGGCCTTCTACCGCACGCACCGCAGGAACAAGCCCGCAAAACCGCTGCCCCCGGTGAAGATTCAAACCTACAGCATCGACTATCGCGTGCTCGATCCTCAGTTCAAAGCACGGGCGGAACGCACTGGAAAGCAACCCACGCTCGAGTTCACGGTCGCTGCATTCGATGACGACGGCAGAGTGTTGAACGGAATCGTGAATGACGGCGTGCCGGAAGAATCAACTCAGCCGTCAGAGAACAAAGCTGGACTGAACAAAACTGGATTGTTTCGTATCCGCCAAACGCTGGTGGTCCCGCTCAATGCCAAATCTATACGAGTCGGAGTTCGTGACCGCATGAGCGATCGCATGGGCACACTGGAAGTACCGCTTCCTCTCAAGCCGGAGCCGGTAACCCAGGCGTCGAATCCGGCTCACTAGGCCTTACCTGTCTGGTTTAGGTGGTTCAAGCTTCACCAAGATTCAAAGTCGGTCGCACCTCGCGTATACTCCAACTCCAACGTGCCTGACGGCTCCCATTCTGCGCCCTCGCGTCTTGAGCTATCCCGCGACCTTGGCGTGAGCCACGCGTCGGCGGTGGTCGTCGGCACCATTATCGGTAGCGGAATCTTTCTCGTGCCTGCAGAGATGATGCAGGCTGTGGGCTCGGCGAAACTCGTCTACTTCGCCTGGGTAGTAGGCGGCTTACTCTCATTTTTTGGCGCGCTTACCTACGCCGAACTGGGCGCGATGAAGCCCCAGGCCGGTGGCGAATACGTGTACGTGCGGGACGGATATGGGCCGTTGGCCGGTTTTCTCTACGCGTGGACCTGGTTTGTTATTGCAAAGCCGGGGTCAATCGCAACCGTGGTCACGGGGCTGGTGCGAATCTTGGGAACCTTTTCCGCTTTTTCCTTTTTTTCCGTCAAGGTGATACGTACGCCGTTCGCTGTGAATTGGGGACAGATCTTTGCCATTGCCGCCGCCATTCTGATCTCGGCGCTGAACTACCTTGGCGTTAAGAAAGCCGGAGAATTCCAGCTCGTATTTACGCTGCTGAAAGTAGCCATCATTCTTGGAATTGTAGTGATCTGTTTCAGTGGAATGGGCAATGTGCCCGGCCGCGGATGGAGCAACTTTGCCGGCACCTATCTTGGCGCCAGAGGTGGAGTCGCCGGTTTCATGGCAGCGTTGGTCGCCGCGCTGTGGGCCTACGATGGCTGGAACGATCTCAACATGGTGGCCGGCGAAGTCAAACGTCCGGAGCGAAATATTCCGATCGCCTTGATTGCGGGAGTGGCCACCGTGGGTTTGCTTTACGTGCTGGTGAATGCCGGCGAGCAATATGTACTTCCGGCGAGCGCGATCGCGTCCTCTCCACGTCCTGCATCGGATGCCGTGGCCCTGGTTATGGGACGCATGGGCGCCAGCATTGTTTCCGCGGGCATGGCCCTGTCGATGCTGGTCACGCTCAATGGAACCATCATGAGCGGGGCGCGCGTTCCCTTCGCGGTAGCTCGGGATGGATATTTTTTTCGCGCGCTGGCCGAAGTGCATCCGCGCTTTCACACGCCATCGACCGCGATTGTGGTGCAAGCGGTCGTATCGATTCTTCTGCTCCTGCTCGGGGCAAATTTTCGGCAGCTGTTCTCTTTAACAATTTTTGCCGAGTGGCTGTTCTACATGATCGCGGGCAGCACTATTTTTATATTCCGGAAACGCGACCCGCAGGCGAGCCGTCCTTATCGCATGTGGGGCTATCCTTTCGTACCGATCATTTTTGTGGGAGTGGCCGCTGCCCTTCTCTGCTACACGTTTAAAAACGATTGGCCAAACTCAGGATATGGCGTGCTGGTAATCCTGACTGGAATCCCTGTCTTTGCGTACTTCGCACGGCGGAGGAATATACGCGCAGCGTCCAACATTCGCTAGTCTGAACGTAGTCTCGCTTCTCTTCTAGACAGTCGGCTGGCGCTATCGGCGTAGCCTCGGCCCTGCCTTGGCTTTCCGCGTTTTGTTCTGGTTTCGCCGGATCGCAGTCGGTTTTATCCCGCTCAAGGCCGGATCACGCCGCCCACTTCGGGCGATTTCCCCAAACGGCACCATTCAGGTTACCTAAGGTCAAGAGCCGTTGACACGTTTACCCCCTGTCCTATCTCCCGTATTTTTAAAACTCCAAGTCCTGGCGCCTCTCCCCAGCCGGGTCCCAAATGGAGTGATACTGCATGACGACGGCTTACGGCGGATTTCAATTAGGGTTGTTGCCCGAACGCAAGATCAACAAACGGGCAATGGTCACCAGCTACGTGCTGGTGTCGCTGGTTCTGCTCATCGTCATCAACTTTGGATTGATTTTTCCGGAAACGCTGCAGCTTACCCAATATCACATGACGGAGCTGATTCCGACGCCTCCGTTGCGTCCCGAGCCAGCACCGCTCAAGGTGAAGACGGCGAAGGCCAAACTGCTTAACGAAGTGAAGCTACCAGTATTCGAACAACCGAAGCTGGTGGTGCCGCACGAACTGCGTCGTCAAGCCGAGCAATCCGTGGAAGCACCGAAGGTTGTGGTGAATCAATTCACCGCTCCGGAGTTGAAACTCGCGAACGCAACGCGGCCGCAACTCATACATACCGGAGATTTCGGCGGCAGTTCCCAGAAACCCACGGTGAATGCTGCCGTGGAGAAAGTCCAGACTGGCGGTTTTGGAGATCCCAACGGTTTGCAGGGCACGGGACGGCAGGGCGCGAAATTATACGCCGCGTCCACCGGATCGTTTGACATGCCAGCAGGAGCTGGGCAAGGAAACGGGTCGGGTGGGGCAAAAGGAATTAAAGGCACCGTGGCCAGCGCCGATTTCGGCAGCGGCGTTGCCAGCGGCAGCAGCGGCCGCGTGAGTGGCAACGTTGCCACCGGCGGATTTGGTACGGAACAAGTGGTGCACGGTGGACCGAAGATTGCGCAACCGGATTCTGTCGGCGCGAGCACGCCGGTCGAAATCACCTTCAAGCCGAACCCGGTTTATACCGACGAAGCACGCAACATGAAACTTGAAGGCGAAGTGCTTCTCGAAGTGAGTTTTGCCGCGAATGGAACATTGCACGTGAACCGAGTAGTCCGCGGCCTCGGACATGGTTTAGACGAAGCTGCGGTTGCTGCCGCCAACAAAATCCGGTTCAAACCGGCGTTGCACGGTGGTCAGCCAATCGATTCAATGGCAGTCGTTCACGTGACGTTCGCAATGGCGTACTAAAAGTTTTGGCGAAGTAATTTGGAATTGGTAGTGAAACTCGAGCCCGTGAAACCGGGCCACAGACACTGGGTTTGAGAAGGATGGAGAAAAGCGTTATGCGCAACTGGAAAGTAATATTCACCGCCGCCCTGCTGGCTTCAATGAGCGCAGCCGCACAGCAAAGTGCAGATTCGCAGCCGTCCGCGCCGCTCGCGACGCAGGCCGCACAACAGTCACAGCAGGCTGCCTCCACCGCGGTAGCGTCGCCGGCACAAGCACCCGCCGTTGCGCCTGCGCCCACCACCATGGACCAGGTCGCCACTCTTTTCATTGAGCGGGAGCACGCCCTGATCAAGATGCTCTCTACCCGCACGCCAGTGGTCGAGACTTATCTGCAGAATCTGACGGCCGATCCGCAACTCGGCCCCGTGCCCAGCGGGGATCACTATTTCCTTGGCCGCATGGACATGGGCGAAAGCGCCGATCGCAAGGATTATCTGAAGGAAGAAAACACAAGCATGCAGACCCGCCTCATGGGCGGCTTCCAAAAGCTCTTCAAGGTGCAGTATCAACCGCTCGGCTTCTCCTGGATGGTTTACGCCGACCACACCGACTTCGATCGCGACCACTATGCCTTTACCTACGTGCGCCGCGAATTTCTGGGCGACGTGCGCTGCTTAGTGTTTGACGTCACTCCCAAGAAAAACTCCGGCCGAGGCCGCTTCCTGGGCCGCATTTGGGTGGAAGATCAGGGATTCAACATCGTTCGTCTCAACGGCACCTATGCTCCAGCGCCGCGCAATGGAGCTTTCTTTCACATGGACAGCTGGCGCCTGAATCTGATTCCTGGGTATTGGGTTCCCTCTTACATCTACAGTGAAGAAGGCGACTTCAGTGCGGGCGTGAAGAACAAGGAAGCCTTCAAAGCTCAGACCCGCATCTGGGGATACGACCTGAAGAAGGGCGGCAAGGACGACGAACTCACGCAGATCCGCGTAGACAGCGTGACCGACGAAACCCCAACCACGCAGGACGCTTCCCCGCTGCAGGCTGAGCGTGTATGGCAGCAGCAAGCAGAAGACAACGTCATCGATCGCCTCACGGCGGGCGGATTGCTCGCTCCCGAGGGCGATGTCGATCACATTCTGCAAACGGTTGTGAATAACCTGGAAGTCACCAACAATATTGATCTGCCACGCCCGGTACGTACGCGCGTGTTGCTCACTTCTCCGCTGGAAACCTTCAGCGTGGGGAACACCATTGTCATCAGCCGCGGTCTGGTAGACGTGCTTCCGGACGAGGCCAGTCTGGCCGCTGTGCTGGCGCACGAACTGGCGCACATCGTGCTCGGGCATAACCTGGGCAGCAAGTTTGCCTTTAACGATCGCATGTTGTTCAACGACGACTCCACTTATCAGAACCTGGGATTCAAACACATTCCAGAAGAAGAACAAGCTGCCGACAAAAAGGCTATTGAGATTCTGAAGAACTCACCCTACGCACAGAAACTGGACAATGTGGGCTTGTTCCTCAAGGCATTGCAAGTGCGGGCTCCGCAACTGAACGCGCTGTTAACCACGCACCTCGGCAATCCTCTTGCGGAAGGTGGAAATGTAACCCGTCTGTCCGCTCTGGCCTCACAAGGCCCGGCTCTCGACAACCTCAAACTGGATCAGATCGCGGCTCTGCCCCTGGGAGGACGCGTAAAGGTCAATCCTTGGGACGACAAGGCAGAAATGGTGAAGACGGCTCCGGTCGCCATCACCTCGGCACGCGACAAAATGCCGTTCGAGGTCACGCCTTTCTTCCCGCGTTTAGCGCGTTACGGTGCGAACGCGGCTCCAGCTGCGGCGCCGACTACGGCTGCCTCTAACTCGGGCAGCGGCAACTGATTGAGCACGCTATGGGAAGGCACGGATTTGGCCGTGCCTCTCAACCAGAGCAAAGCATGAGTTTTACCTTACGAACGGCGCAGCTATAGCGATAGCAAGTTGAAGTAAGACGCAGGCCGGGATCCGGAACTTCCTTCCGGGACACCCGGCCTTCGTTCTTTAAACGAGAGACTGCAAGGTCGGAGGCGCAGAGAGCGAAAGCGTTCACCGCCAGCCTCGAGCACGGTTAAGCTGTGCTATCGATCAGTTTCCTTGTATCTGAAGAGCGGTTTAGCGCGGGGCAGGCCGTTCGCCTTGTCGTTATATTCGGCCAACCTTTCCCTAACTGCCTAGCGAAGTTTCGCGTTCCGCTCACGGCGCGTAAGGCGGCAACAATCGAACCAACAATGCAAGCGCCAGCCAGCAAAACCACAGCGCTAAAGGAAAGACCACTCAGCACCCCAAATGTGATTTCGAGCATTTTGTACCTCCGGTTGTTTGTTCGGCGTTTCCTTCAATCTTGTTTTCTTCCAGTGGCGGCACATTCGCTTCAACCTTCATGTGAACTTGCGATCTGCATCGCCGCACCAATTCAATCGCAGTGCCGCCGCTGTATTACTGTTAGTAACATTTGCGACCACCCGAGGAGGTAAAGGATTGTCGCGCGAGGTAAAAGTCTGTAACGGAAGGGGTTGATCTCAGCGGAGTAAGGGTGCGCCAACGCCTGGCCGCGTTCGCGCCGGCGACCTATTGGGTCGTCTGGAACTCCATGTTTTCATCGACCGAAAGCTCCGCCGGCGTGCCCGAAGCGTTGTCTCCGCTTCTGGTAGCAATCACGCGAAAGCCACTGGAATTGATCTCGACCGCGTAGACGTAAGGAGGACGTTGCCGTGCAACACTGACGTAGTTCGCCGAAATCAGGTCGTCCAGTGAAACATACTTGCCTTCGCTGGCAAAGTGACGCCGCTCGGCTTGGGCGATGTTCACCAGATCGCTCTTCACGCCGGTCATATTGATCGCGGCCTGCGGCGTCGGCGCACCGGCGATCGCGGAGGTGCTCTGGGCCTGCCGGGAATAAATGTACATGCCAATTCCAAGCACAATTACGACGCTGAGAAAACCAAACACGCGACTCATGGCAGTCCTCCCCAGAAGCAATTCCAACGCGAAACTGTAATACGGACAAGTAACCAAAGGGCCAATGACCTGCTTATCCTCCCCGTGTTTGCCGAATGAAACCGATAGCCGCGCACTCTTGAAGGACTAAAATCGAGTCTTGGACTTTTTGGGGTTGAACTTTTTTGTGAGGAGCATTATGGTCGCTGCGCCAGATTCGATTCATCCCAATGACTATGCTGAAATAGCGCGACGACCGCTGCAGGCTGAGCGCTGTGCGCTGGTCGTTATCGATATCCAGCAGAAACTGCTGCCGCCGATTTTTCAGAAAGAACAACTGGTACGGAATGCGCAGCTTTTGATTCGGGCGGCTGGCATTCTGAAGATGCCCGTGCTGGTTAGTACGCAGTATGCCAAGGGGCTCGGGGAAACCGTTCCGGAAGTTGCCGCGCTGTTGCCAGGAACGGACGCGATCGACAAGACATTCTTTTCCTGCTTCGCTAGCGACATTTTTTGCAGCGCGATCCACCAATTGCCGCGTGACCGCAACATCCTGCTGCTGTGTGGTATGGAGAGCCACATCTGCGTGACCCAGACGGCGCTGGGCGCGCTGCGCGAGGGTTACGTAGTACATGTGGCGTCAGACGCAGTCAGTTCTCGAACGGAGTGGAACTGGGAAATTGGGCTGGAGCGCATGCGGGCCGCCGGGGCGGTGATTTCGTCGACCGAAATGATGATCTACGAACTCATGCGATCGTCATCCTCAGCCGCATTCAAGGAGTTGTTACTGCATTTGCGGGGATAATAACTGAGCAACGCTACGCCTCTTTCTTCTTTACCCGCACCACCGTGATCTTCGCGAAGCCTTCATCGAAGGCCGGAGGCTTCAACTTGGCCGCCATGCGGCGCATCACATCCTCCGGAACTACGCGATCACGGCGCTGGTGGCGTTCCACGCATACCTCGAGTGGAACATCGAAAAACACGGCGTGCACTTCGTAGTTGTAATCCTTGGCGAGCTTGATCCAGTGCTGGCGCTCCTGCGGAGTGAGATTGGTGGCGTCGACATAATTCATGGGACGCCTTGCGATAAGCCGCGCTTTGAGCATGGAGCGCAGGTTGGAGAATACGAGGTCCTGAAAGCGCTGCTCACGCACGTCATCGAAGAGAAGAGAGCGGACCATATCGGTTGAGAGCGGGACCACATTGTGGCGCTTGAACCAGGAACTTTTCCCGGAACCGGGAAGACCGATGGCGAGCACGACGATGCCTTTCGGCGGACGCGGCGCGACTGCGGGCACTACTGCGGGAACACGCGGCGCACGCGGCGGGGCCTGGACCTCAGGCTCGACTATTTCGGGAGTCGCTTCTTCGCCTTCTGCTTCTGATGCTTCTTCAATTGGCTGACTCGGCAGATCCGGAATGATGCCTTTCGCGGCGGCGGGGCTGAAGGCTTGAGCGACGGCTTGCTCGCGACCGCGCCCACCACGCCCGCGTCCACCGCGGCGACGGCGCCCACGCCCGCGCTGGCCACCCACGCTTGAAGGCTGCTGGCGCGTTTGGGCGCTGGCGCTGGCGGATTCCTCGTTTGCCGGCTGCGAGTCAAACTTCGGTTCAGAGGCGGCCGCTATCTCATCGTCGTTGTGGCTCGCTTCGAAATGGCTGGAATCAGGTTCCGACGACTCGGCACGCTTCGGCTCTTGGGTTGGGCTGGGAGCTTGCTCTGCATCGAAATAGGCCGGCTGCAGTGGCGGAGGCGCCGGCTGACTTCCCGGTTCTGGGGCTTTCTTCTTGCGGCGCTGTAATCGATCTTTCATCCATTTACGCATGTTCAGGCTTGTAACACAGATGACCAGATGGGGGCAATTGGCATCGGCCGGATGTGCACTGGCCAGGTGTGCACCAGCGATGATAGCGAAAGAACCGCAGTGCGACTTTTTCTCATCCCTTTTAGAATGGAAAGTATGGCGAGTGCGATTCCAGTTTCCATTCAAGGTCAGAAATATATTTCCCTGACCACGTTTCGCAAAAGCGGAGTGGGCGTCGCGACGCCGGTGTGGTTCGGAGAAGAAGCCGGCAAACTTTATGTAATGACACGGAGCGACATGGGCAAGACGAAACGGATTCGCAACAATCCGCAGGTGCGCGTCGCGCCCTGCACCATCCGCGGAATCGTAACCGGTGCGGAGATTGCGGCGACTGCGCGCATTTTGCCTCCGGAGCAACATGCGCGGGCGCGGCAGGCGATCAATCGCAAGTATTGGGCGGCCCGCATTCCGCTGTTGTGGTGGCGAACAGATACGTATATTGAGATCAGTTTTGACTAGCTGCGGCGATAAGATTCAGTTCGGGCGTCCCTCCAGTACGCATTCCCCCGCCTAATCGTCGCACGCCGTCCATGGAACTGGCGGGCTCTTGTCAGCGGTCCCTTCACGGATCCGTTTCACCGGCAATGACAACTTTTACATATTTGTCACCTTTGCGTATATGTGACATTACTGTATAGTAATGTCATTCGTGCGAAAGGGTGGGGCATGGAACTCGAAACCAGGTTGCGGATCAATCAAAATGGCCGAGTTGTGATTCCCGCTCCCTTTCGCAAAGCGCTCGGCATCCGCCCTGGCGACGAGGTTCTACTGCGCTTCGAGGAAAACGAACTGCGAATTACAACCATGAAACGCCGCATCGAGCGCGCGCAAAAGCATGCCCGGCAGTATGTGAAGTCTGGCGTGTCGCTGGTTGACGAATTGCTCGCCGAGCGGCGAGAGGCTGCCAAGCGTGAATAGGGTCGTAGTGGATTCGTCCGTCCTGCTCGCGGTAATTCATCAGGAGCGGGGCTCGGAGAAAGTCACGCCGGAGTTCCTGACGCGGGCCGTCATCAGCACGGTCAACCTGGCCGAGGTGCAGAGCAAGCTGGTGAGTTCTGGATGGCCCTCCAGTATCGCGTGGGCGGACGCGACCGGCTCTGTCCGAGAGGTGATCCCCTTCACCGCCGAACACGCCCGGGCTGCGGGCAGCATGATCACCCAAACTCGCGCCCTGGGCTTGTCGCTCGGAGATCGCGCCTGTCTGGCGCTCGGCCTGACGCTACGAACACCGGTTTACACTGCGGATCGCTCGTGGAAAAGCCTAAAGCTAGGTGTTCGAATCCACACCATCCGGTGAGCAGCACGGATTCGGAGCACCGCCGGAGCGCTGAGCAGGGACGTAAACCACACAACCACCGCGACGGCGGCGCCATCTCGCGCGCTCAGCAGATTCGCGGCAACTGCTCCCCGCTCAGCATGTCGACCACCCGGTTTCCGCCGATGCGGCTATGTAATACAACTGTGCCGCCGGGCGTTTCCTGGACGCTTCCTACGTGAGTTGAACCTTGCGACACAGGAATTTTATTCAGGACCTGCAGCGCAGCGTCGAGTTGCGCGTTGGGAATGAATACTGCGAATCGCCCTTCATTGGCGACATAGAGCGGATCGAGGCCAAGAATTTCGCAGGCACTCTGCACCGTCTCCTGCACCGGAATGAGAGTTTCTTCCAGCTTGATGCAGATATTCCGGTCGGAAGCAATCTCGTTCAGGGTTGTGGCCAGGCCACCTCGGGTCAGGTCGCGAAGGCAATGGATTTCGATGCCGGCATCGAGTAGCGCTTCAACCGCAGGCCACACCGAGGCGGTTTCGCTCAAAATGGGCGATTCGAATTCGAGGCCTTCACGGACCGAGAGAATCGCAATACCGTGTCGACCAAGGTCGCCACTGACGATGACGGCGTCGCCCACTTGAACCGAGCCTGGCCCGATTGTGTTTTTGACATTCGATTCGATCAGGCCGATGCCGGAAGTATTAACGAAAATGCCGTCGCCTTTTCCTTTATCGACAACTTTCGTATCGCCGGTTACCAATTGGACGCCAGCCGTGGCTGCGGCCTGTTGCATGGAGGCAACTACTGTGCGCAGCGTTTCCATGGCGAGACCTTCTTCCAGAATGAATCCCGCGCTTAGGTAGAGCGGACGCGCGCCGCACATGGCAAGATCGTTAACCGTGCCGTAGATGGCGAGATCGCCGATATTTCCGCCGGGAAAAATCAGCGGGCGCACCACAAAAGAATCAGTAGTGAAAGCAAGCCGCGATCCGTTTACCGGCAGAACCGCGCCATCGTGGCGCTGTTCGAGCATGGGATTGCCGAAGGCCGGCAGAAAAATCTTTTCGATGAGTTGATGAGTCAGCCGCCCGCCGCCCCCGTGCGCCAGAACAATGCGATCGTCAGCGACTCGGGGTACCGGACAGCTCAAGTTGAATTCGGTCATTCGGTTGCCGTCTGCCATAGTGATAATACGCTGCGCACGCACCCTCGGATGAAACCATAGGAGCGCCGAGCGGATTTTCCGGCGTGCACTTCACCGCAAACGCCGGACACTCGTGAGGCTTCTTGATGCCTTGCAGAATCAGGCCGCTAATGCACTCGGGAGACTCGCCGGCGGGCTCCGCCGACGAAGGATAGCGCCGGTTGGCGTCGTACTTCTGGAAGCGCCCGCGCAACTGAAATCCGCTGACAGGGATTTCGCCCAATCCCCGCCACTGGCGGTTGACCACTTCAAACACTTCCGCAATCCGTGCCTGCGCAGGACGATTCCCTTCTCGGCGGGTCGCGCGAGCATACTGGTTCTCCACTTCGTGGCGGCCTTCTTCCAGTTGGCTGACCGTCATCAGAATTCCATCCAGGATATCGAGTGGCTCGAAACCCGTGACTACGATGGGAACTTTATAGCGTTCTGCTATGGGGAAGTATTCTTCGTAGCCCATAATCGTGCATACATGTCCAGCCGCCAGAAACCCTTGCACAACGCAGTTTTCCGAGGAGAGCAGTGCTTCCATGGCGGGAGGAACCAGCACATGAGAGACCAGCAGCGAGAAGTTCTCAATGTGATCGTGGTCGGCCTGCCATGCGGCCATGGCATTTGCGGGCGCGGTGGTCTCGAACCCAACGGCAAAGAATACAACTTGGCGGTCGGGCATGTTCTTTGCGATTTTCAGCGCATCGAGCGGCGAATAAACGATGCGAACATCGGCGCCTTCCGCCTTGGCATCGAACAGGCTTTTCGAAGAGCCAGGCACACGCAACATGTCGCCGAAAGAACAGAAAATCACTTCCGGGCGCTGAGCAATAGCCACAGCCTTGTCGATCAAATCAATGGGAGTGACACAAACCGGGCAACCGGGACCGTGAACCAGCGTGATCTGCCGCGGTAACAGATCCTCCAAGCCGCACTTGACGATCGTGTGAGTCTGGCCGCCACAGATTTCCATGATCGTCCACGGTCGGCTTACCTTTTTCCAGATCTGCTGCGCGAGTTGCTCGGCAGCTTTTTGATCGCGATATTCACTGAGGAATTTCACCGAGTTCCTCCTTCAGCCCGCCCAACTCTTCCAGGTATTGGAAGACGCGCTTCGCTTCGTCCTCGTCAATCACGCTGATGGCGAAGCCGACATGGACCAGAACGTATTTCCCGACTTCTGCTTCCGGAACATACGCCAAATTAATTTCTTTGCGGATGCCGCCGAAATCCACACGGCCGCGGCGAAAAGCGATGTCGCCGTCGTCCATGATTTCAACCACGCGACCCGGAACTGCCAGACACATTGTGGAACCTCCTTCGCAAGGCTGAGCAGTTGCTCGGAAATCTGAGATCTATATCTTGATCTTGCTCATTGCCGCCCGCTCATTACTACTTGTCCCAGCGCGATGCCGCCGTCGTTCGGAGGAACCTGCTGGTGCGTATAAACATCGAATCCTCGGGACTCCAGCGCGGCGGCCGCATGCTCGGTCAGATAACGGTTCTGAAAAACTCCGCCGCTGAACACGATTTGCTTTAGTCCGGCCTTGGCGGCGACCTCCAGAATCCAGTTCACGAGTGCGTTGTGAAAACGCGCAGCAATCACAGGAACGGCAACTCCAGCGCGCTTGTCCGCTATCACAGCCACAATTAAAGGACCCCAATCCCCGCTTTTTAGAGGATACGCCTCTTCGATGCGCAATGGACCGATTTCGTTTTCGAGCAGCATAGCGGCCTGACCCTCAAAACGGTTCTGTCGGGCGACGCCGACCAAGGACGCCACGGCATCGAATAGCCGCCCCACGCTGGTTGTCGGAACAACGTTAATGCCTCGCTCGAGCATGTAAATTACTCTTGCATCTGCGACAGCGTTCCCGGTGGATTCAAGGAAAACTGAGTCGCGTCCGAGGGCCGCGTACACCAGGCTTGCGGCCGAACGCCAGCCCTCGCGCACCGCAGCATCGCCTCCCGGCAGGCCAAAAGGCCTCAAGTGCGCGATGCGCTCGAACTGATTGTCTTCCACATGGAAAAATTCTCCGCCCCAAATTGCGCCGTCAAGGCCATATCCTGTGCCATCCCAGGAAACGCCGAGGTAAGCTCCGCGAGCATTGTTTTCTGCAGCACACGCGGCCACGTGGGCCTGATGATGCTGCACGCGGATCAGCGGAAGCCCCGACTTCTCCGCCCATTGAGTCGAAGCGTAGTCGGGATGAAGATCGCAGGCGACGACCTCCGGCTTGAAACTGTAAAGGCGGCAGAGGTCGTCAATCGCCCTCTCGAATGCTTGGCGGGCTTCCACCGTTTCGAGATCGCCAATGTGCTGGCTGAGAAATACATCCTCGCCCACCCCAATGGCTACCGTGTTCTTGAGATGGCCGCCGACCGCAAGCACAGGCGGCAGGTTCTGCCCGACATGAATCCCCAGCGGAGCGAACCCACGGGCGCGGCGCAAAATTCCGGCGCGCCCGCGCGTGAGGCGAACAACCGAATCGTCACAGGCACGCACAATCGGCCGGTCATGCATCAGGAAATGATCGGCAATATCTTTGAGGCGGACGACGGCTTCGTCATTGGCAATAGCGATGGGTTCGTCGCTGCGGTTGCCACTGGTGGCGATTAAGGGAAATCGGCACTCCTGCATCAACAGATGATGCAGCGGAGAGTACGGCAGCATGACTCCGAGATAGGGAGAGCAATGCGCGACATTCGGCGCAATGTCAGTGCCGCCCTTGGGCCGTAATAGCACGATGGGCGCGGCCTGCGACTCCAGAAGCTGAACTTCAGCGGGCGAGATCTCGCAGTAACTGCGCGCCATTTCGAGCGACGGCATCATGAGCGCGAAGGGCTTTTCCTCGCGATGTTTGCGCTGCCGCAGACGGGCGACGGCATCCCGATTGCGCGCGTCCGCAAGAAGCTGAAACCCTCCAATACCTTTCAGAGCTACAATTTCGCCTTGAAGCAAGGCCTCGGCCGCGTCTTCGATTGTGCCGTCAAGTTTCGGACCACAGATAGGGCACGCATTAGGCTGGGCGTGAAACCGGCGATTCGACGGATTCTGATATTCCTCGCGACACGCAGGACATAAAACAAAATCCCGCATCGTAGTATTGGGCCGGTCGTACGGAATATCGACAACGATGGTGTAACGGGGGCCGCAATTCGTGCAGTTGGTGAAAGGATATTCGAAGCGGCGATTGGCAGGATTGAATAGTTCCTCGCGGCAATCATTACAAGTGGCCAAATCAGGGAGAACGTTGACGGTTTTGCCGGAGTCGTGGTCGCTTGCAAGGATTTCAAAGCGCGTCGAGCCTTTCGCAGTAAGCCACGCGGATTCGCGTACCGTCACCACTGAAGCTTTTGGCCGCTCCTGCTCCAATCTCTTTTCAAAGCGGCTCAATTGTTCGGAGGGACCTTCAACTTCGACCACAAGACCCGCGGACGAATTCAGCACCCATCCCGTCAGTGACAATTCCGTGGCCAGGCGATAAACGAATGGACGGAATCCGACTCCTTGAACGGCTCCCCGCAAAGTGATGCGCAGACGCTGCGTCGCAGGTTTTGCCGTCAGAGTCTTTGCCGTGAGGGTCATGGAGGAAACAACCGCTATCCTGATTCTACGGCTTGTGGCAATCTACGAGGCGTTTGCGGCCATCGTAACCCTGAACCGGCGCGCTTAGGTCCGTCCGTAAGAGGTTCAAGGCCGAGATTACCGAGAGAAGAAAACTTCCGTCCCGCCTCGAGCGCGGCCACTCTCGCTGGACACGCTGCGGCAATTTCTCCTGACCGGCAACTTACTTAGCCGCGAATCGTCAGCACTGGGCAATGCGCTCCGGCAATCACGTGATGTGCTGTGGACCATGGAAGATGGGTGTTCCCAGCCTCGGCAGCTCGGGCTCCCAGCACGATCAGGTCGGCTTCGAGTTTCGACGCGATCTTTAGGATGCGGTCTGAAGGGAAACCAAATTCAACGACCGTATCCGGCCGATATTGCAGCAACGTATTTTCCGGAATCAAATTTCGCAACCTGCCGAGCTCATCTTCAATAGGAGTGGTACGGCTGCCGCGCTGTCTGTAGTTTTCGGTAACATGGAGCAGGGTGAGGCGCGACTGGAATTCTTCTGCGAGCGAGACCGCATGTTTGGCGATGCGGGACGAGTTCGGCGCAAAGTTGGTGGCGAACACGATCTGTCGCAAATCCAGGTCCAGAGGAGAAAGATCATTACCAGAATTTGCGGACAGTTTCGCGCGACCGCAAACTTTTGGTCCAACGGTGAGTACAGGGCAGAGCGCGTGGCGCAGAATGTTTTCGGCCACGGAGCCGAGCAGTAACTTGCCCAGGCCGGTGCGGCCATGGGTTCCCAGAACAATGACATCGATCCGGTTTTCTTCAACGATTTCCGCCAGATTCTCCCAGATCCCTCCGTGAGGCACGTAGTCGCGGTGTGGAATTCCTCGGAGGCGGCTAGAAATCTGACTGAGTTTTTCTTTGGCCTGGCTTCGAGCGTCTTCATAGAGTGCGCTCAAACCAACATAGTCCACGCCTCCGGTCATGGCGACGATGTTGACGTCAGAAAGCACATGAGCGGTGTGCAGCGTGCTGCCGAAGTGGCGGCAAAGGGCTATGGCGTAGGGACGGGCCGATTCCGACGTGAACGAAAAGTCGGTAGCAAACAGCACATTCTTAACGGACAATGCCGCAGACGTTTTAGGGGAAACGACGGCGGCTGCGTTTTTCTCTTCTTCGAGTCGAGCTTCAACGAGTGCCATAGAACACCTCCTGCACCCGTCTTAAGGATTACGCTCCTTGCGGGATTGCGGTATGCCCGCTATCACCTGATTTTGTGATTCCAATCACACACTCGTCGTTCAGAAAAATCGATCGGCACGAAGCGATCGTTTTTCAAATGGTAAAAGCACTCTGTGCTACCGAAGGATGCAGCCACTTAATTCTTTCGCAATATTCGTAAAGTCCAGCGCGAAAATTGGGATGGGCAATATCAATCAGCGCCTTGGCCCGTTCGCGAACCGACTTGCCGTGCAGGTACGCAACTCCGTATTCAGTCACCACATAGCGAACAAGTCCGCGCGAAGTGACCACTCCCGCGCCGGAATCAAGCGCGGGCACAATTCGCGAGATGGTGCCTTGTTTCGCGGTAGACGAGATCGCGATGATAGGCTTGCCGCCTTTGGATCGCGAAGCGCCGCGCAGAAAATCCACTTGTCCGCCAATCCCGCTGTAAAACTGATTGCCAATAGAGTCGGAACAGACCTGCCCCGTGAGATCGACCTGCAGAGCTGAATTGACCGCAACCATGTTGTCGTTGCGGCCGATAAGCGCGGGATCGTTGGTGTACGCGGTGGGATGAAATTCGAAAATGGGATTATTGTCGACGAACTCAAAAAGCCGCTTGGTACCCAGCGCAAATCCCAGGATAATTTTGCGTGGCTTGAAATTCTTGCGGGCTCCCGTCAGCACTCCGGCCTCGATCAGCGGGATCACACCATCCGATACGAGTTCACTGTGAACTCCCAAATCCTTCCGATCCATCAGCATGGGCAACACCGCGTCCGGAATCCCTCCAATGCCGGTTTGCAGCACTGCACCGTCTTCGATAAGGCCAGCGACGTTGCGGGCGATGGCGATTTGCAGGTCCGTCACTACCGGTTTCGCCAGAGCACATAACGGACGCGAAGATTCGACCACGGCGTCGATATCGTTCACATGAATGAAGCTGTCGCCATAGGTGCGCGGCATGTGGTCGTTGATTTGTGCCACGACGTAACGCGCGCACTTGGCGGCCGTTAGGGTGGTATCGACCCCGACCCCAAAGCTGCAGAAACCATGCGAATCCGGCGGGGAAACTTCGATCAGGGCTACGTCGATCGGCATTTCGCCGCTCTCGAAGAGGCCCTCAATCTCGCTGAGGTAAATCGGAGTGTAATCGGCGCGGCCGTCATTCACCGCTGCCCGCACATTGGCGCCGATAAACATGGCGTTATGGCGGAAGTGTCCGGCCATCTCAGGCGCTACGTAAGGAGCGCACCCCATGGTCATCATGTGCACGATTTCCACGTCGTGCAACTCAGCGGCGCGCCGCATCAGCGCTTCCACTAAGGTCTCCGGCTCGGCGCAGCCGGGCTGAATATAGACTCGCATCCCCGACTGCACGCAGCGCAGTGCGTCGTCAGCTGTTTTTAGCCGTTGCTTGTAATCCGTTTCCCACGACATCGACATCGTTGCTCCCGCGGCACGCTTGGTTCCGCACCTCGCGGGCGATCTCTTGCTCGTACCCCACAGAGGCATAATAAATCGCCCGATCAAAAAACATCTCCAACATTCGAAACAGTTCCAGTTCACCCATAATTTCGATCGCGCGATCCAGCATGTCTTCGCGCTGCAGGAACTCCAACAGATTTTCTTTGGTGAACACGATGGCCTGGATCACCTCACTGAGCGGCACTTTCTGCTGAGCGCGCCGCATTCCGATCTCGCAGTAACGGCGCTCGATGTCCAGTTCGTTCTTGCCCAGCAGCCACTCCCCCAGATGGCGATAAATCTCATACACCCGCTCTCTCAACTCGAGGGCAGACACGTCACTAAAGTGCGTGACCTGGCCGCTGGATTGAACTTTTTGTTCGAGTCCTGCCGCCAATGCATCGGCGTGCGATTCAATCAGACGCACCAGCCTGTAGGAGAACATCATAGGCGTCCTTCGCCATCTGCAGACATTGGACGTTGCGCAAGCAGGCAACGTCAGACTCCAATTTTCATGCCCGCGTCGTGATTACTCCAACCCTCGACGGGCATTTTGTCGCTCTCAACAGTAGGTTCCAGGGTTTGCGGGACGCTGAGAGCGCGCGAAATCATGCAGGATGCCTTCGTCTTTCGCAGAAGGTTCAGCCCAACTGCGCAGTCCTCGACTGAACTCACCGTCAATCGCGGACGAATCAGGATTTCGCTGAAATTGCATCCCGTATTTCGGTGACGGCGGACACTGCCTTCAATCTCCACTTCCAGGTCGGTATAATCAAACTTCGCCGCCCGCGCGACTTCGTGAAAGGTCGTGGTAAAACACCCGGCCAGGGCACAGAGCATTAATTGTTCCGCAGTCCACCTGCCCTGCAACCCTCCCACTTCGACCGCCTCCGAGAAGTGAATCGTGTTGGGCGAAGACTCGCATTTTGCCAGTCCGGTGCGGCCTGAAGTCCACCAGGCCGAGACGCGATAGGTATATTCTGCAGGCATTTTAGACTCCTGGCGCTCCCCGCGTCGCCACTCCCCACCTTTTAAGAAGTGAGAGTAAAGATCACGGTAATTGTGGTCTCAACCTCTACCGGTTGCCCATTCAAAAGATATGGTTTATAGCGCCATTTTGTCACCGCAGCGATCGCCGCGGGCACCAACATGGGATGGCCGCTGACCAACTGCAGGTTCTGGATTAGTCCTTTGCTGTCGATGACGGCGCTCAGTACGACTTCTCCCTGTACCCGGGCTGCTTTCGCCAAAGTCGGATAAACAGGCTCTTCCCGATGAATGCACATCCCTTTCGTGACACCGGCAGAGATGCGAATGCGCTGGGGCGTGGCCGGAACAAACTTAGGAACCGCGGACAGGCTGGACGTTGAACTGATGACGCTGCCAATCACGCCTCCCATTTGTCCGCCGGGAATGCCACCCGGAACTCCTCCCACTACTCCACCAGTCGCCGCCATCGGCGGTGGCGCCACATCTTCCCTGATCATCTGGATTTTTTGCGGAATCTTTGTGGGTGTGCGCAACTCGCCATTGTTGAGCACATCGGTCTGAATCTGCCGGACCACCCTCTGCACCTCAGCCGCTGCCGGAGGTGGGGGAGGTGGGGGAGGCGCCGGGGCTACCAGGAATGTCAGTAATTGTGCAGTGGGCAGTTGCTCAGTGAATGCCAGTGGGATCACCAGCATCACGAGAATGACCAGAATATTAATGATGAACGATGTAGTCGTAGCAAAGAACTTCCGCTTCCTTTGCGGCCCAAATTCCAGCAGGCAGTCTGAAAACATGGGTCTCGGCGGCAGCGGTTTTCCCCAGACGAGCTCTGAATTTGGCACGACCGCAGCGGTCGCGCGGCTTTTTGGCTTTGTTTCTTTGACTTCTGGTTCGTGGATTTCGATTGTGCTCATCGGAAACCTCCCTGCCTCGCCCTTCCCGAACTATCTTCTCCGGCCGGATGTGCACGGCCTGTGAGGCCCGAACTCCGGTCTTCCCAACTCACATCCTCTATGAAGCTGTAAACCAGGCAAATGGCCGTCATCACGATTCTTAGTGATCTCAATCACAATTTTGCGGTTATGGCGGGGCCAAAGGTAACCATCGGCAGCTCGACCTGATCAGATGAGCGGGTTGACGGGTTTTCACTTCGCAATTCGCATAGGAACCTCGGTCTTTCTTCTTGGATCTCCTCTACTCGAACATTTGGTCCCCACCAATCGCCGCTTTGAGACAGAATGGAACACGTGAAGGAAATCGACTCGGCGGACACACTCGGCGCTGCACCAAGCCGGTTGCAGCGCTTTTCTTACGGATGGCGGGCGCTCCGGCATCGCAACTTCCGGTTATTTTTTGCCGGACAGAGCATTTCCCTTATCGGCACCTGGATGACTCGGGTCGCCACCAGTTGGCTGATCTATCGGCTGACAGGGTCGGCTTTGCTTCTTGGCCTGGTGAGCTTTGCTGGACAGATTCCGACTTTCCTGCTGGCCCCGTTTGCCGGAGTGCTCGTCGACCGGCTGAATCGCCGCAAGATGCTGGTCTGGACGCAGACCTTGGCGGCGGTTCAGTCCCTTGCCCTCGCCGGATTAACGCTAGCTAAGATTATTAATGTCCATGAAGTTCTTGCGTTGAGCGTGATGCAAGGGCTAATCAATGCCTTCGACATGCCGGGACGACAATCTTTTCTGATCCAGATGGTCGAGGACAAACAGGATCTCGGCAACGCCATCGCGCTCAATTCTTCTATGGTCAATATCGCCCGATTAATCGGCCCAGCTCTGGCCGGAATCGTCATTGGCTCGGTGGGCGAAGGATATTGTTTTCTGATCGACGGCATCAGCTACTTGGCAGTGATCGCCTCGCTGCTGATGATGCGTGTGCAAGTCATCGAAGCAAAACCATCGCGCGCGTCCATGCTGCAGCAACTGAAAGAGGGTTGGACGTACGTGATCGGCTTTCCACCGATTCGCACTATTCTTTCGCTCTTTGCATTGATCAGCCTGATGGGCATGCCCTTCATGGTACTGATGCCCATCTTCGCCGCCAAAGTTCTGCACGGCGGTCCGCATACACTCGGGTTTTTACTAGGAGCGTCGGGCGTGGGCGCCTTGATCTCCGCCATATCGCTGGCATTGCGAAGAACGGTGCGCGGGCTGACCAGCATGATTCAGATTTCGGCGGCGCTGTTTGGCGTGGGTTTGATCTCTTTTGGTCTATCGCGATTTCTGCCGCTATCCCTCTTCCTGATGCTCATCGTAGGCTTTGGCATGATGCAGGGTATGGCCGCGAGCAACACGGTCATTCAAACCTTGGTTCCAGAAGACAAGCGCGGCCGGGTGATGAGCTACTACACCATGGCATTCGTGGGTATGGCGCCTTTCGGCAGTCTGCTCGCCGGATGGCTAGCCCACCGCTTCGGCGCGCCCCACGCGGTCATGATCACCGGAGCATTTTGCGTCGCAGGATCGGCATGGTTCACCACGCAGTTGAAATCGATCCGCAAAGTCATGCGTCCGATTTATATCGAACTGGGAATCATTCGCAGCACCCTGGAACCAGCAATGGAAGATCAGGTCGGACGATGATAAGAACAAAGAACGGTGAGAAGACCGTGGAAGAGTGTGACCCCGTGGAAGAGCGGCGCTTCAGCGCCGCGTAGAGCCCTTAGAATCGCTTTTGGGTGGCGCAGCGCTTCAGCGCTGCGATAACTGCTCTTAGCCTCAAACGGGCTTCAGCCCCGGTGCTCGCATTCCAGCTCGCCGTGATTAGCCACAGCATGATGAGCCACAAAAGGACACGAGCGCAACTCTAGCCTGCCCTGAGCAACTGCTCCCCTCCACTCACGTAGGGGCGGACGCATTCGTCCGCCCGCGAGCGAAGCGAGCGCGCCGAAACAATGAGCGAAGCGAGCGCACATGTCCGGCATGCCGCACGCGCCATAAGACTGACTCGAAGATTCGTCGGCTCGCGTCCGCCAGTGGCCCATTCAAGCCCGCCCTTGGCTTGAGTGGGGCAGTTCTACCCCTGCACAAAGCGTTCCCTCCGCGACCTCCGCGTTTGCGTTTCGTCTATCCCTGACTCGATGTGAAATGACTCCGCCCGCTGTGGTGAAAACGCGTGAGTCCCCAAGGCATGAGGGCACTCTAGTTAGTTCGCCGGACTAAGTCTGTGACGTGTGAACTTGAACATCCCCACTCAAGCCAAAACCGGGCTTGAGTGGCCCACCCGTCTAACAGGTCGTCTACCACAGTGCTGTTGCCGGGAGAATATTGAAGCGCATAGATGCTAATATCAGAACTCTGAGGAGCCAAGTCAGAGTGTCCACTGGAAGCCAACTTTCCCTTCTTCCACACCCGGAGAAGACCACAGAAATCCCCCTGAAGCCGGAAGGCCAGATCATCGTTGGCGACACCCTTGAAGAGTTGAGGAAGTTCCCTGACGAGACCTTCCAGTGCTGCGTCACCAGTCCGCCCTATTGGGGACTTCGCGATTATGGCATACCAGGCCAGATTGGTGCGGAGATGAAACTGGAGGACTACGTCACCAAGCTCGTTCAGGTCTTCCATGAAGTGAAGCGCACGCTGAAAAGTGACAGCACATTCTGGCTCAATATTGGTGACGGCTACACGAGCGGTGGGCGGACGTGGCGCGATTCTGACAAGAAGAATAAAGGACGCGGGATGGACTACCGCGCTCCCACCCCGGACGGCCTCAAGCCGAAGGACCTCATCGGAGTTCCTTGGCGTGTGGCGTTCGCTTTACAGGCTGATGGCTGGTATCTCCGTTCGGAGGTCATCTGGTACAAGCCGAACGCACAGCCGGAGTCAGTGAAGGATCGTCCGACCCGCGCTCACGAGCACGTGTTCCTCTTCTCCAAGAACGAACAATACTTCTATGACCATGAGGCTGTACGGGAGAAGGGCGACAACGGCTCACCACGGAACCTGCGCTCGGTTTGGCAGGTGAACACAGAGCCATACGCTGAGGCTCACTTCGCGACGTTCCCCCGCGCTCTCATCCTGCCGTGTCTTGTCGCCGGGAGCAAACAGGACTCTACCGTACTTGACCCATTCTTCGGATCGGGGACTGTTGGCCTTGTCAGCGGAGCCTTGGGGCGGAGGTTCGTAGGGATCGAGCTGAATCCCGAATACGCTCAGCTGGCGAGGAAACGCTTAGGCTGGTGAGAAGTTCCACTCGCCGTGGACGATGCAGAGGCTCTTCTTCAAGTCCTTCACCTGTAGCTTGCGCTCCGTCCCGCCGTCGAAGTAGAGCGCGAACTTCACATTGCCCCTCCCATCCTTGACAGTACAGTAACCCGGCTTCGGATTCTGGGTGCTTTCGAGCCGCATCTCTAACTCGCCTTTCGCGGCCTCTTCTAATAACGCTTTGGGAATCTCTACGAGTTCGTAGTGCCAGAACTTCTTGCCGTTCTCTTCGCGCTCCCACGCCCGGAGAGTCACTATGCGCTCGTAATTCTTCATGTGGCGCAGGAACTGATCACGGAGTCCCTTCAACTGCTCCGGCTTGTTAGACCAATCGCCCTTGCCCAACTCCATGAACTTGGAAATCCAGATCGAATCAACCTTCAGATGGGCGTCGGCTTGGGTC